>Skinner_p2__coassemble_752_pt1 | contig 17878 bp, 20 predicted proteins | sample Skinner_p2__metabat2_high_PE_010 | metagenome-assembled genome bin Skinner_p2
CAAATAAAAAATTCACTTCTGTCATATCCGTTGGTCAAAATATCATGTTTGGCGTTTCTAAAGTTATTAGCCTCACTTCTATTAAAAAATTATTAAAATAAAATTCCATACTAATAGTTTACTTATACGTTAAAAAGGCTAAATATAATTATTTAGCCTTTTTAACGTATAATTCTTATAATAATATAGTTATTATATTCATGCTTCCTTCATTTATTATTTTTTGTAATGTTTTTTGTATCTTAACTCTTATTTCTTCCGGCATAGTATATAACTTGCTCTGTAATTGTTCTTTAACTAAATCATGTAATGATTTACCAAACATATTTGATCCCCATAATTCACTAGGGTCTTGTTCAAATTCATCTAGTATATATTTAATCATTTCTTCACCTTGATTTTGATTTCCAACTATAGGAGATACTTCTGTAGATATATCTGCCTTTATTATATGAAGTGAAGGTGCGTTTGCTTTTAATTTAATTCCATATTGCTTACCTTGTTTTATTATTTCAGGCTCTTCTAAGCTAAGTTCATCTAATGAAGGTGCTACAACTCCATATCCCTTAGTTTTAGCATCATATAAAGCACTTTCAATCTTATCATATTCATTTTTAACTCTTGATAATTTAGTTACAAGATTTAATAATTGATGATCACCATCTATTTTAAATCCACTCTTTTCTTCTAATACATTGTAGAATAAGTCTTGTTTAGCTGTTAAATCAATACTTATAACGCCTTCTCCAAGTTCTACATTATCTACTTCTGTATCTTCTAAGAATTCTAGCTCTGAGAATCCTTGAACTATACTATTTACATCCCTTAGTTTTCCTATTTCAGCTATACTTTGTTTTAATGTAAAGATTATATTGTTTTTAATCCAGTGATTTCTTTCTAATCCCTCTACCCATTTAGGTAAGTTAATTCTTATTTCATTTAATGGGAAATCATAAAGTACTGTTTCCATTACATTTTCTATATCTTCTTCATCCATAGCTAAAACATTTAACGGAACTATAGGTACATCGTATTTTTCCTCTAATTCTGATCTTAATAATTCTGTAGATTCACTATATGGATCTAGCGTGTTTAAAACAACCGCAAATGGCTTATTTAAAGATTTTAATTCACTTATTACTCTTTCTTCAGCTGAAAGATAATTCTTTCTATCTATACCTGTTACAGATCCATCAGTTAAAACTACTATACCTAATGTTGAGTGATCTCTTATAACTTTTTTAGTCCCTATTTCTGCTGCTTTTTCAAAAGTCATTGCTTCTTGTGACCAAGGAGTTGATACTAATCTTTGTTTTCCTTCTTCCTCATGTCCTAAAGCTCCATCTACTATGTACCCTACACAATCAACCATTCTAACTTTTAAAGATACTGTATCTTTTATTTTTATTTCCACCCCATCAGCTGGAACAAACTTTGGTTCTACAGTCATTATAGTTTTTCCTGAACCACTTTGTGGTATTTCATCTTGTGTTCTTTCTCTTTTAAATTCATTTTCTATGTTTGGTAATACAAGATTTTCCATAAATTTTCTTATAAAAGTAGATTTACCTGTTCTAACAGGACCAACTACTCCTATATATATATCTCCTTGAGTTCTTTTTGCTATATCTTCATAAATGTTATTCATCAAGTTCCCCTCCTGCATATAGTTTCTTAATAGATTATATTTTCATAGTTGGACTATTATTCCAAATTTAAATTTCTTTTTAAAAAAATTCGCTTCGCTTGAGCGACGTGTCGGCGAAACACTTCATTTCACCAACGATATATCCTTGCTCACGCTACGAATGCATACATTGCTCAAAAATATAATTTTTACGTTTGTAAAGTTATTTATATTCATAGGTTCTCTATAAGTTTTTTATGATATAGCTTCCTTATACGTAAAAAAGCTAGGATTAAAATCCTAGCTTTTCATTAACTATTTCTTCCATTTCATGAGTTTTATTTCTCATCATTAAATCTATTACCACTTCATTAGGGTTTAAATTACTATGCAATATAGAATATATTGCACTTGTTATAGGCATATCTACATTTAATTTCTTAGAAACTTCATAAGCTACTTCTGTAGCAGTTATTCCTTCTACTACCATTTTCACTTCTCCTAAAGTTTCTTCTAAACTCTTTCCTTGTCCTATTAAGATACCCGCTCTTCTATTTCTACTATGCATACTAGTACAAGTTACAATTAAGTCTCCTATTCCTGATAATCCAGAAAAGGTTGAAGCATCTGCCCCCATAGCAACCCCCAATCTACTTATCTCTCTAATGCCACGAGTCATAAGAGCTGCTTTTGAATTATCTCCAAGGCCTAATCCGTCACATATACCTGCTCCAAAAGCTATTATATTTTTTAATGCTCCTCCAAGTTCTACTCCAACTATATCTGGATTTGTATAAACTCTAAACTTAGGTCCCATAAATATATCTTGAACTCTTTGAGCTATTTCTAAATTAGTAGATGCTACAACTACTGTAGTAGGTATATCTCTTGCAACTTCTTCTGCATGAGATGGTCCTGATAAAGTTACATATGGATTATTAGGAAGTTCTTCTCCTACTACTTCTGATAATCTAAGTCCAGTACCTTTTTCTAGACCTTTTGCTACATCTACTATTATCTGTTCATCTTTTATAAATGGCTTTATTTGATTACATACACTTCTTATAGCCTGTGATGGAACTGCTAAAACTACAATTATACTATTTGATACAGCTTCTTCTAAAGAAGTTGTAACAACCATATTATTTGGAAATAATACACCTGGTAAATAATCTATATTTTCTTTTGTATTATTTATTTTTTTAGCTTGTTCTTCGTTAAGAGTCCACATACTAACTTCATATCCTTTTTTCGCCAAAGTTAGTCCTAGTGCACTCCCCCAACTTCCAGTTCCTAATACACATACTTTTTCCATGTTAAACACCACCTAACCACATTAAAATTATTCTTTCTTTTTCCCTATCTTTCTTTCGGTTCCATTTATTAATCTTTTAATATTCTCTCTATGAGTAAATATTACTGATAAAGTTAAAAATAATGTTGCAAGTAGACCTTTCTCATTGTGTAAAACTAACATAAATATTGGTGACATAGATATACTAAGCACTGATCCTAATGAAACATATTTAGTTATAGCTACTATTACTAAAAATATTCCAAAACAAGTTAATGCAATTATAGGGTTTACTGCTATCATCGAACCAAGAGATGTTGCAACTCCTTTTCCACCCCTAAATCCTAAAAATGCTGGCCAGTTATGTCCACATACTACTCCAACAACTCCTATATAGCCAGCTATAAGTACATCTACACCTGTTATTTTAGCTATTATTTCTGCTATAAGTACTGCTACTATACCTTTTAGTAAATCGCCTACAAATGTCATCAGTCCTGCTTTTTTACCTAAAGTTCTAAGGACGTTAGTAGATCCTGCATTACCAGAACCTTGCGTTCTTATATCAACTCCAGCTACTCTTTTAGCTATTATATATGATGTTGATATATTTCCTAAAAGATAGGTAATTATAATAATTATTATATAGCTAAGCATATTAATCCCCCTCAGGTATTACTATTTTCTATTTTTTTCTCTATACTCAAATTGTACAGGTGTTCCCTCAAATCCAAAGTTTTCTCTTATTTTATTTTCAAGATATCTTTGATATGAGAAGTGAGTTAAGTTCTTATCATTTATAAATAAAGTAAATTTAGGTGGCTTAACTCCAGTTTGAGATCCATAGTAAATCTTTAATCTCTTACCTTTATCTGATGGTGGTTGATTTAACATTACTGCTTCACCTATTACATCATTTAATGCAGAAGTCGATACTCTCTTAGCATGTTCACTTGCTACATATTCTGCAGTTTCTAATATTTTATTCATTCTTTGATTAGTTTTTGCTGAAACAAATATTACTGGTGCATACATCATGAATGGGAATTTTTCTTTAACTTCTTTAGTATAATTTCCTAAAGTTTTATTGTCTTTTTCTATTAAGTCCCACTTGTTTATTACAAATACACAAGCCTTACCTTCATCATGAGCTATTCCTGCAACCTTTGTATCTTGTTCTGTTATTCCTTCTTTTGCATCTATTACTATTAATACTACATCTGCTCTATCTACTGCAGCCATAGATCTTATTACACTATACTTTTCTACTGTTTCATATATTTTACTTTTTCTTCTAAGACCTGCTGTATCTATAAGAAGGAATTTCTGTCCATTCTTTTCTACATAAGTATCAACTGCATCCCTTGTTGTTCCTGCAATAGGACTTACTATAACTCTCTCTTCACCTAATATATTATTAAGTATAGAACTTTTACCAGCATTAGGCTTACCTGTTATAGCAACTCTTATTATATCTTCATCATACTCAGTATTTAATCCTTCTGGGAAGTTTTTAACAACTTCATCTAGTAGGTCTCCAAGCCCCATACTATTAGCACTTGATATTGCAAATGGAGCTCCAAGTCCTAATTCATAAAAATCATACACATTATCAAACTGACTTTGACTATCTATTTTATTTACTACAAGTATAACCGGTTTTTTAGTCTTTCTAAGAATTTGAGCAACTTCTCTATCTGCTGCTGTTAAACCTGATTTTCCATCAACTACGAAAAGTATTATATGAGCCATATCCATAGCAAGCATAGCTTGATTTCTCATATGAGATAATATTATATCTCCATTATCTGGCTCTATACCACCTGTATCTATTAATGTGAAGTAATGATTTAACCATTCTACCTCTGTAAATATTCTATCTCTAGTTACTCCAGGAGTATCTTCCACTATAGATATTCTTTTTCCTGCTAATTTATTGAATAATGTGGATTTTCCAACATTTGGTCTCCCTACTACCGCAACTACCGGTCTATTGTCACTCATAATAATCTCCTTTCTTATTTTAAAATTTTATCTATAAAGTCTTTACCTTTATTTAAACAAGGCACAACTTCAATTCCCATGATATTAATTAAGTTTTCTAGTGTTATATTATCTAAGAATATTTCTTCATCAGCTTTTAGCATACTTCTTGGTATATATAAAGTTTCACCTAAATCTTTACCTTTTAATTGATCTATTATATCTGTTGCTGTTACAAGACCTGAAACAGTTATTGTATCGCCAAAGAAGTTGTTTATTATTTTATAAACATCTATATGTACATTAGGACATTTTTCCATTACACAATTTGCCATTTCACACATAAATTCATATGCTGAATGACCTGTAGCAATCGATACTTTCTTTATTTTAGATGTTTGATCTTCTGATAAGTTCTCTAAGTAATCTTTTATTTCTCTTTCAAATTTACTTATCATACCTACCCCATTTTCAAATTGTATAAAGCCTTCATATTCATCGTAATCTAACAGCTTTCTATTTGCCATTATATAAAACTCATCTGATAAAAATATAAATCTAGTACCTAACTCTTTAAGATATTTTTTTTGTAGTTTGTGTACTTGATCAATAGTTTCACCAGCTGTTTTTTCATTAAATATCTCCAGATTTGGTAAGTGTTCCCTATGCTTTGTTATTCCTACAGGAACAGCTGCTGCACTATTTACATAAGGATATAGCTTAGTTAAATCTGATACAGTTTTTTCTAATTCTTCCTTATCATTATATCCAGGACATAAAACTATCTGGCAATTCATCTTAATTTGAGCTTCTGCTAATCTTTCCATTATGCTATATAAATTTCCTGCAAATTTATTCTTTATCATAGTTTTTCTAAGTTCAGGATTTGTTGTATGTACTGATATATTTATAGGGCTTATTCTATATTTTATTATATTGTTTATATCTTCTTCACTCATATTAGTAAGAGTTACAAAGTTTCCTTGTAAAAATGAGAGTCTTGAATCATCATCTTTAAAATAAAGAGTTTCCCTCATTCCTTTAGGTAATTGATCTATAAAACAGAATACACATTTATTTCTACAGCTTTTAGCTTTATCTATTATTGGATTCGTAAATTCAATCCCTAAATCATCATCATAGTCCTTTTCAATCTCATATATGTACACTTCTCTATTTTGCTTTTGTATTTCTACTTCTAAGTATTCATCACTTAATAAGAATCTATACTCTATTATATCATGTATTGGTTCACCATTTATAGAAATAAGTAAGTCACCAACTTCTATTCCTAATTCATCTGCGATACTGTTTTTGTATACTTTACTTATTATGTTATTTGTATTTTTTACATTTACTTCCATATGTAATCACCACTTTTCTTTTTATATAAATTTAATTTATCTTCACATAATCTAAAAAACTATGAAAATTATATCCATTTCTTTAAAACATCATATTATGATAACATGTTTTATTAAATCACGTCAATATTTGTCAGATGATAAAAGGTACCATATGGTACCTTTTAATGCTTAACTATAATTAGAGTTTCCTTAGTGATAGCGTGAACCATTCCACCAACACTTTTTGCCATTAACATAGCTTTATTTTGCAAATCTTTATTGTCATTTGCATAAATTATAGGACATCCTCCAACTGGTTTCATATTTTTGTCAGTTGTAATTATACCTAGAGTATAATCAGTTATACCTATATTCATTCCCATTTCTATACACTTCCCTTCTTACTTATTTTATAATTTTTTAATGATACATTTTTCCCTTTTGCACTAGATAAAATAGGACATGATTTAACTGCATCTATTAACTTATTTATATCTTTATCTACTGGAACAACTGCTATCATAAGACTTCCATTATTTAAATTTATTCTCGGCAATGGATAAAAAGCTGGTTCATTGCCTTCCCTTAGAATTCCTATCCTAGAGTATATATTATATATAATAGCTTGGCGTTGACCTGGATCATATATTATTCCTGAATTAGTATAACTTTTATCCTTTGGTATTATCTCTATTCCAAGTCCCTGAGATAGATATTTTTCTCTCTCTTTCTCTAACCCTATATTAGTTATACCTTTTAATTCTCCTACTTGCATAATACATTCATCTACAAAGCTAATTTTAGCAGGTACTACCTCAGCTATATCACCAATACTCTGTCTTGTAAGTAACTTTTTAAGTATGAATGCTAAAACTAATCCACATATAGAACTAACTATAATTGATGCAGTATCTCCCAGTTTAAATTCACTTGATACTATATAATATAATCCTACTGTAAGAAATGAAGTTACTATACAAGTATAATTTCTAACCTCATAAGTTCTAGCGATTTCTTCTATAAAGGCATTTCCTCTCTGTATCAATTGTACATCTTCTAGATTTTGTAAAGTATTTCTTCTATTATCTCTTACTTGCCTAAATTGCTGAGCTGCCAAAGATAAGAAAGTAATAGATGTATATGATCGCTCTATAAGCGCAGGTACTAATAAAGAACCTAAAGCTGATGCAACAAATGCTAAGACTAATTGAGATAATAAAACATTCGGTTCAGTTGGATATTGTTTTTGGTCTAAATGTAACATGATAAGTCTTGATAATATCCCAATAATAATTCCTATAAAAAATATCTTGTCCATTTTCTCACCTCACTTTATAATTTTTCACCACTATAAGCACTTTGTTTTCCTTTTGATACTTCTAATATCGGTGTACTTTTAACTACTTTTATTAGTTCATCCATATCTTTTATAAGAGGTAAATACGGAATAACTAATGTATTTTTATCTAAATTGAGTTTTGTTGTTGCCAGTAAATCTTTTTCATCTATATCTTTATTTATCCCAAAGTGAATAAATAAATTATGAAGTACTGCTTGTCTTTGACCTAAGTCACTAATAATACCATAAGCCTTCATATCTTTTGGTATAATCTCTACTGCAATACCTTCTTTTAAATATTTACTTCTAGTATCCTCTAAACCTATATTATTTATAAATACATCGTTAACTTTAAGTATTGGACCATCGAAATTAATCTTAGCTTCTACTACATCAGCTATATCTCCTATACTACTTCTTCTTAAATACCTTTTAAAAATAAGTCCTACTATAGTTCCACCTATTGCCGCTAAAATAGTACATGGTAAAGAACCAAAATTATAGGCTCTAGCAAAATATATGTATATGACTGAAGCAACTAATGCTGAAAATAAACTTATATAACTCCTACTTTCATATGTAGATGCTATTTCTTCTATATACGCTGTACCTTTAGGAACTATCTCTTCATTATCAATATTTTCTATTGTAATCCTTTCTTCTTGAGATAAACCTTGAAATTGTTGTATTGCTACAGCAAAAAATGTTAATGCTGAAAATTCTTTATCTATAAGAGCCGGAAATGCAATTGCACCCAGAGATGCAGACAATCCTGATATTATTATCTGCTCTAAATAATCTTGTGGTCTAGATGGATACTGCTTATCTGTAACCCTTAGTACTAATCCTCTACACAGTACTCCAATAAATAAAGCTACTATAAATGCACGCCTAAACAAATCCTCAGATATAAGACTTTCTTTCATTAGTATCAACTCCTTTTATACCTATAGTACTAATTTAAAAATATAATTAGATTTAGTTTGCACAAAAACAAAAAAAAATTTCCTCTATTTAAGGAAATTTTTCTTTGGAATAGTAATAATAAATTCACTACCTTCTCCTAATTCACTTTTAACATTTATAGTTCCATCTAAACTCTTTACTATATGTTTTATTATAGCTAAACCTAAACCAGTACCACCTACATCTCTACTTCTAGCTTTATCTACTCTATAAAACCTTTCAAATATTCTATTTATATCTTCTTTTGGTATACCTATTCCATTATCGCCTACTTTGATTAATAAATTACTTTTATCATAATAAACTTCTACATATACATCTTTGTTCTCTGGTGTATATTTAATGGCATTATCAATTAAATTTAAAAATATTTGTTTTATATAATCTCGATTAGATAGTATTGATATACTTTGATTACTAAACTTATAACTTACATTTATATTCTTAGATTTAGCAAAGTAATCAGTCATTTCGTATACTTCCATAAAAACTTCATATATATTCACTAATTCTAGAGATTTAGTTTCTTTTTTCTCTATAAATGATAATAATAATATATCATCTATAAGCCTTTTTAACCTATCCGATTCACTTTCTATTATTCCTAGAAATCTATTTCTAGTTACTATATCTATATTTTCATTTAGTTTTAATGTTTCTACAAATCCACTTATAGATGTAAGAGGAGTTTTTAGTTCATGACTTACATTAGCTACAAAGTCAGATCTCATATTCTCTAATTTAACTTTTTCAGTTATATCTTTAATATTTATAATTGATCCAATTATTACGTTATCCATATCCTGCAGATATATTGGGTCTAAATTTATACTATACACTATTTCATCATTAGTTGTAATTTCTACATATTTACTTTCTTTAGATCCTTTAAATAAAGCAATTTCTTTTAGTAAACTTGATTCATGTATAATAATATTTATATTTTTACCCTCTATAAATTCATCTTCATCGCACTTTAATATTCTTTTAGCTTCATCATTTATAAGCATTATGTTACCATCAATATCAACTGCTAAAATTCCATGAGATATACTTTTTAATATCGATGTCATTTGAAGGTGATTATACTCTACTTCTTCAATTTTGCTATTCATTATATCTATCATGTCATTAAAGTTTTTGCTTAACTCTCCAAGTTCTCCTCTTACATCTATATTTAGACGAGAATGAAATTCTCTATTGCTTATTTGTTTAGATGTTTTTATAAATACTTTTAAATAATTTCTAAGCTTTATATTGTATCTAATACATATTATCGATACTGTAGATGTTATTAGCGTTATAAAAATTAATACAACATTATCCATAAAGTTGTCTCCTAACCTTTAATCTATCTTATATCCTACTCCCCTAATAGTTTGTATATATTTTTCTGATGAATCATCACCTTCAATTTTTTTTCTTAAGTATCTAATATGAACATCTACGGTTCTAGTTTCACCATAATAGTCATAACCCCATATTTTATCTAAAAGATAATTTCTTGAAAGCACTTTACCTTTATTTTCAAGCAATAATTTTAATAATTCAAATTCTTTAAGAGTCAAATCAATCTTTTCATTTCCTTTAGAGAGTTCATGTTTCAGAAGATTTAAATTTAAATTTCCCACAGTTAAAATATTCTCAACATTTTCTTTCTTTATATTATATCTTCTAAGCACCGAACTAACTCTCGCTAATAATTCTTTTATGCTAAATGGCTTTGTTATATAATCATCTGCTCCTAACTCTAACCCTTCTATTTTATCACTTTCCATGTTCTTAGCAGTTAGCATTATAACTGGTATATCAGATAGCGATTGATCATTTCTTATTTTCTTTAACATATCTATACCACTTATATTAGATAACATCCAATCTAGAAGTACCAAGTGTGGTGCATTTTCTTTTATTTTAAGATATCCATCTAGTCCATCATACGCAATATCTACTTCATATCCTGATGTTTCTAGGTTAAATTTAATAAGTTCTACTATATGAATTTCATCATCTATAATAAGGATTTTAGGCTTCATTATGACGTATCCTCCTTTATTTTATCTGTAGTATAGTACCTATTCTTTCTGGTGTTTGGTTATGTTTTCTATAGGAGTGAAATTTATCACTATTACAACTAGTACATAATTTTAAATTGATTATATTTTCATCCTTAACTCCACATTCCCTTAGTATGTACTCATTAACCTTCCATAAATCTAGTTTGTATCTATCTTCTTCTATTGTATAAAATTTTTCTGTACTATTTGTAAAATTCATGTTAAATTTTTCAACTAAATCTTTAGATACTTCATAACAACAAGGACCAATAGATGGACCTATGACACAAACTAAATCTTTCGGATTCGTATTATAATTATCCATCATTTTCTCTATAGTTTTTTTAGCTATTGCATCATAAGTCCCTCTCCATCCAGCATGAGCTAGTCCTATAGCTTTATTCTTTTTATCTATTATAGCTATAGGTACACAATCAGCTGTAAATATCAATAAAGGTATATTAGATAAATTAGTTATTAATGCATCTCCCTCTTCTTTTTGTCCTATATTATTTTCATCTATTTTATTGACTATATCTGAATGTATTTGAATATTACTAGTTAAATTTTCTATATTAAAGTTTCCGTCTTTACAAATTACTTCCATATCTTCTCTAGATTTTGAATCTACATTACTAAGCGTTATAACTAAGTTAATAAAATCTATCTTGTCATTAATTTGTTGTACTGTTATATAGTTCTTCATCTTAGTCTTCTCTCTCCATAAGTATATTTTTAAGCTCTGTCACGAAAGTATTTATATCTTTAAATTGTCTATAAACAGATGCAAACCTCACATATGCTACTTCATCTACATCTTTTAATTTATCCATTACCATTTCTCCAATTTTTTCAGTTTCTACTTCTGAAATATAGTGTTTATTTATTTCATTTTCAATAAATGCTACTATTTCTTCAATTTTTTCAACTGATACAGGTCTTTTTTCACAAGATTTTAATATACCGTATTTTATTTTATCGCCATCAAAGTATTCTCTCGTGTTATCTTTTTTTATTACCATAATAGGTGTTGTTTCTATTTTTTCATAAGTTGTAAATCTTTTCTTACATGCCTCACATTCTCTTCTTCTTCTTATAGATTTTGAATCCGTATGTCTAGAATCCATTACCTTGCATTCTTTATGATTACAATAAGGGCATTGCATCTTTATTCCTCCTTTGTAGCTATATATTAAATTCGTCTAAATTAAGCTCTGATCCTATATTTACTATTATAGTATCACATCCTATTTTTAGTATATCATTCCAAAATATTGCCTCTTCTTCGTATCCTCTAGAAAAAAAACCTCGTCCACTATCCCCAGATATAGAAAAGGATATTACTTTACCTTCATTAATATCCATGTCTATATCAGTTATAAATCCCATTCTTTTTCCATTTTTTACGTTTATTATTTCCTTTTCCATTATATCAGATACTCTTATCATATTATATCTCCTCTCAATAAAAAATATATTTATAAAAATAATTATGAAGTTGTACAAAAAAAAATGACCTATATTGGTCATTTTCTAAAATTTATCTTTGTATTTATCAAGCATATCAATAAATTTTTCAACTAAATCTGGATCAAATTGTGTACCTGCATTATCTCTTAACTCTTTAATTCCTTCTTCCTGGGTCTTTACTTTATTGTAAGGTCTGTTAGATGTCATAGCATCAAAGCTATCTGCTATTGTAAGTATCCTTGACAAATAAGGTATCTCTGCTCCTTTTAAACCACTTGGATATCCTTTACCATCATACCTTTCATGATGATGTTTTATTATTGGTTTAAATTCATCAAGTTGTTTTACGTTTTTTATCAAATCAACACCTGCTTGAGGATGATTCATAAACATCTGTCTCTCTACTTCCGTTAATTTCTCTCTTTTATTTAAAACATCTTCTGGTATTTCTAACTTACCTATATCATGAAGATAAGATGATACTTGTAATCTAATTTTTTCTTCTTCTGTTAAATTAAGATATTCACTGAAATATTTAGCATATATAGCTACTCTCTTGGTGTGTCCATATGTATATCTATCTTTTATATTTATCATATTTATAAAAGCTTTTAAAGATTTGACAGTATCTTTATCTATATCCATATTTTTAGATAAATCATCTAATATACTATGATATAATTCAACTCTATTTCTATTGAATGATTTTGCTCTATATAATGCATCATCAGCAGTATTTATTAGCTGATGTTTACTTATAGCTCTTTTAGGGTATGATGATACACCTATAGATATAGTTATCTTTTTATCTGGCTGATTTTCTTGACCTTTGAAGTAAGTATTTTGTATAGATGATCTAATTCTCTCACCTATTTTTATAGCATCATTTTCTGTAGTATTTGGAAGTATAGCTGCAAATTCTTCTCCACCATATCTTGCTATAGCATCAGTACTTCTAATACAATTTTTCATTATTTGACCAATTTCTTTAAGAAGTAAATCTCCAGCTTGATGCCCATTAACATCATTAAAATTTTTAAAATAATCTATATCCATAAATAGCAATGAGACCTCTTGTTTTTCTTTATCTGCATTATTAATAGATTTTTGTAAAAATTCTTGAAAATATCTATGATTATACATCCCCGTAAGTTCATCTCTATTAGCTAGATTTTTTAGTTCTTTACTATGCTCTCTTTCTATGTCTACATACACACCTAATATGAATGCTGTTACAAATAATGCACTCAATAAAACTAAATCTTTTTCAAAATATTGACTTAAAATCTGTTTGTCTAGCCCAATTGATATACAATCAATAAGCAATATTATAATTGTAGAAATAGTAGCAACACATAGACTGTAATTTCTCCCAAATTGTATAGCACCAATTAATACTATAAAAATGCTTAATAGCTTATATCCACTATTTTGTAATCCAGTCGCTAACATTACAAATATAAATACTACTAACATGCATATCGTTTCTATATAATCTGCTAATTGAGGTGATTTATTTATTCTATTTCTTATATAAATAACTACCCATGAAAAGTATACTAATATCGCGATTAACATTATACTCATTATTATAGCCATTAAGACTAAGCTTCTTATTTCACTTTTCAAATTTAAAAAGCTTGATATTGATATCATACTCAATATAATATATATTATTTTCAATATTACAATTATTTCAAATACTTGTTTGTTTCTTTTTTGTTCAAAACTACTCATTCTATTTCACCTAATTATTTACTTCACTTAATTGAAAACCATAAGGATAAATATTTCCTTATGGTTTTTTGCTACTCTTCTCTTAAAGATTTAGGCATTTCTGGTTCAAAAAAAATAAACATGCAATAAGTTGAAGCTCCTTGAGCTATATTTGTTAATAATTCCGCTAACGAATTAAATAGAAAATTCATTTTGTAATCCCCCTATTATTTAAATATATATTTTAAAATAATTAATTATTTTAAAATCTGCATAATTAGCTATTAATTCTTAAAAATATTAAAACTTCTATCTAATATATTTATAAAACTTGCTCCTTTTTCTGTTAATGCAATTATTTGTAATACAATACCTAATATGCAAGATACAATACTAGTTTTTATAATATTTAGATTTGTTAGAATATACATAACGTATAAACTTATTAATAAAATTAAATAACTATTAATCAAAATACGTGCTTTTTTTCTTAGTTTTTTTCTTGTACTTTCTTTTTTCAATGGTTTGTTTTTTGATGGTACAGGACACTTTTTATTTATTATATAATAAAAAACCATTATAATAAAAGTTCCTAATATAAGTATATAATTTATATTTATATTAGCAACTAAATATTTACATAATATGGATAAAGCTAACGATAATATTAAACCTATTACTAAGCACCTTTCTGGTGTAGTTGCATGAACTCCACCGGTATATCTTTTGAACCATGCGCTAGTTATAGATATTATTATTATTTCTATAGTCATTCCTGTTATTATTCCAGTTAATATTGTAAGTATTATTCCCATTAAAGTATGTATAACTATAAATAAACCATAATTCAATACAGCTTTTTCCTCTTTATTTTTTTCTAATTTATCTCCCAATTTTGTAGATAAATGCGTTGATATTTTATCTATAATTCCCATAACTAATCCCTAATCGTAAATTTTAATACATTGCACTTCATATACTTTAATAATATTACTATTAAAAACATGATTAATAGTGAGGGAAGAGTTATAATAGCACCTATTAATGATGTATTATCCATTAATTTTTCTACACCTATATTTAATATAGAAGTAGCTATCAATACATATATTCCTTCACTTAGAGCCAATGATATCCATACTAAACATGTAGAAACCATAGGTTTTATCACATCATTATTTGAATTTTTAAACAGTATAATCCATACAGCTATCATAGATAGTATCGAATGAACTCCAAAATTTATAGGTAATAGTCTTATAATACTTATAATAAAACCTAAACATATCCCGTATTTTAATACGTTTTCCTTATCTATATTAATTCCTAGTAATATCATACCAGATAATACTACAACTATACTTTCAGGAAAGGTCCTTGTAATCATATAAACTAAAGATGATTCTAACACAAAATATCCTCCTTTTTAATATATAATTATATTATATCATCTTTTAGCTATAACTTTCAAACTGTAATACCATTATTTTACAATTTATGTAAGTAAAAAAACGTTGGTATATAAATACCAACGATGATAATAATTTATTATATATATTTTTTCATATTTTTTAGTGCATTTTTTTCTATTCTCGATACTTGTGCTTGTGATATACCTATTTCATCTGCTACCTCGATTTGAGTTCTTCCCTTGTAAAATCTTAAATCCAATACTAATTTTTCCCTACTATTTAATTTTTTAATAGCTTCTTTTAATGCTATTTCCTGTAACCAATTTTCATCTGTATCTTTTTTATCCTGTACTTGATCCATTACAAATATTGCATCTCCATTATCTTGATATACTGGATCAAATAAAGATATTGGGTCTTGTATTGCATCTAGAGCCATGACTACATCCTCTACGTCTAATTCTAGCTCTTTTGCTATCTCCGATACGGTAGGTTCTTTAGCATTATTTCTTACCAATCTTTCTCTAACTTGCAATGCCTTATATGCAATATCTTTCAATGACCTACTTACTCTTATAGGATTATTATCTCTTAAGTACCTTCTTATTTCTCCTATTATCATAGGTACTGCATAAGTTGAAAATCTTACATTTTGACTTAGATCAAAGTTATCTATTGCTTTTATAAGTCCTATACAGCCTATTTGAAATAAGTCATCTATGTTTTCCCCTCTGTTATTGAATTTTTGTATCACACTTAAAACTAATCTTAAATTACCTCTAACAAACTCTTGTCTTGCTTCTTCATCTCCATCTTTTATTTTCAAAAGAAGCTCCATCATTTGATTATTTTTAAGAACTGGAAGCTCAGATGTATTTACACCACAGATTTCAACTTTATTTATTTGCATATATTTCAGTCCTCTCTTAAAAGTTTTCTTATATGAAATTATTTACACATCATATATTTTTATACTTTTAAGAGTAAATTATTTATCTATACAAATTTTTTCATTTCTTTTTTTAATCTAGATATTATTTTCTTTTCTAATCTTGATATATAGGACTGAGATATTCCAAGCATTGTAGCAACTTCTTTTTGAGTTCTTTCTCTGCCTCTTGTAGTTAAGCCAAATCTTAACTCCATTATTTGTTTTTCTCTATCTGATAATCTATCTAATGCCATAACTAATAAATCTTTGTCTATCTCTTCCTCTATAATTTTGTATATTTCATCATTTTCAGTTCCTAAAACATCGGATAATAATAATTCATTACCATCCACATCTATATTTAACGGCTCATCAAATGAAACTTCAATTTTTTTCTTATTATTTTTTCTAAGATACATAAGAATTTCATTTTCTATACATCTAGATGCATATGTTGCCAATTTTATATTTTTGTTTAATTTAAAAGTATTTACTGCTTTTATAAGTCCTATTGTACCTATAGATATCAAATCTTCTATATCTATCCCTGTATTTTCAAATTTTCTAGATATGTATACAACTAATCTTAGATTTCTTTCTATTAAAATTTGCTTTATACTATCATCAGATTCTAATTTCTGTAATAATTCTATTTCTTCTTCTTGATTTAATGGTGGAGGTAGTATATTTACGCCTCCCATATAAAAAATACTTTTTGGTTTTATAATTTTAAGCTTAATTAGTATAAATACTATTTTACTTAACACCTTTGATATTAATGACTTCACTTTTATCTCCTCCTTTTTAATTAGATCCCTTGTAATATATTTGGATTTAAAATAGCATCATATTCTGAATCATCAAAGCTAGATAATCCAATAACAACATTACTTATTTTATTTTCATCAATTTCAATATAATCAGCTTTAATCCCTAAAATTATTGAACCATTATTACTTCCTGCATGCTTATATGGAATAAGTCTGACTCTCGAGATTAATCCTTCATCTGAAGAACTTATAATATTCTGTACTTTGAATACATCCATGTTATCATAATCATATTCTACTAACTCATCACTTATAATCCCTTTTAATGCCCTTGATTTAACTATTATAACTTCATTATTACCTATAGGATCTTTTAGTAAATTCCCACTATCTATTAAAGCCTCACATGTACAATGTTTACCAAGTAAATTTATGTCGATTGTTTTTTTTATCTCTTTAATATATTTAAGAGTTTTTATATCCCTGTATATGTATTTAAGTAATTCACAACTTATATAAGCACATACTATTAAAAATGATACTTTCATATGCTCTATACCTGTAAAATAAATTATAAAATAAGTACTTCCACATATAAAAACATTTACTAAGTAAAACACTAAAGATATTCTTATAAACTCTTTTTTATCTTTATAGGTAAATGATATCGACGTTATAAAAGTCATAATTAACAACTTAAATGGCAATGTGAATAATATCTCTAAACTAGGATATAGATATGAAACTGAGTATATAGTACCTAAAAAAGCACCTAGCCATTTTTTTTTTCACTACTATACTTTTTTATAAGAATAGAAGTACAACTTATAATAATATAATTTATTAATAGGTTTTCTATAATGTAATATTCTATATACATTACATCCCCCCCTTTAACCTTTGTAATATATTATAATTTAACCTACACTTTATTTTATGTCACTTTTAACAGTCGAAAGGAATTTAA
>Skinner_p2__coassemble_760_pt1 | contig 17792 bp, 19 predicted proteins | sample Skinner_p2__metabat2_high_PE_010 | metagenome-assembled genome bin Skinner_p2
CTTCATTTTAATACTATATTAGATATATAAATAACATTTCTTCACAATGCTTATATAATCCTTCTATTTTATTTCATTTTTAACATAATTTTATATATTTTTAAAATAAAATATTTATTTTATCGGACTTTTCGCTGGTTTTCCCGCTTTTCTTGGGTACTTCTCTGGCGTATTTTTTATTTTTTTGAATACTAATATATTATGATTCAAGTCTGATTCAGGCAATTCGATATTTATCTTCTCTATAAACTCAACTCCTAAAACATCCATTGCTGCTTTTGATTCCTCTAACTCTAGGTTTGCATTTGGACCTTTTAAGCACACAAAATATCCACCTACTTTAACAAATGGAACACAAAACTCCATTAAAATAGGTAATCCAGCAACAGCCCTTGCAGTAGCTATATCATATTTTTCTCTGTATTCTTCTAATTTACCAAAGTCCTCAGCTCTACCATGTATAAACTCTATATTATCAATTCCTACCTGTTTACTAACTTCTTGTAAAAAGTTAATTCTCTTGTTTAATGAATCTAATAAAGTTAATTCTATATTTTTTAGGCATATTCTTAAAGGTAGCCCTGGAAATCCTGCTCCAGTCCCTACATCTATAATAGATACTCCATCTTTTATATAGCCATTAGTTACTGCTGAAACAGAATCTAAGAAGTGCTTTATATACACTTCTTTTTCATCTTCTATTCCAGTAAGGTTCATTTTTTGATTCCAATCGACTAATATTTCCCTGTAAATACTAAATTCATTTAATATTTTGTCATCTACTGCTATGCCTAAATCTTCAAGACCTTTCTTTAATATATCTCTATTGCTCATCTTTTCCTCCTCTAGTTCTTCTCATTTGCTCTAAGTATATAAGAAGTACTGATATATCTGCAGGTGAAACTCCAGAGATACGAGATGCTTGTCCTATAGATATAGGTCTTATTGCATCCAGTTTTTGTCTTGCTTCTATTCTAAGCCCATCTATTGATAAATACTCTATTCCTTCTGGTAACCTCTTATTTTCAAGCTTTTTAAATTGATCTATTTGCTTTAATTGCTTTTCTATATATCCTTCATATTTTGTCATTATTACACATTGTTCTTTAACTTCATCTGAAACATCTTCACCAGCACCTTTACCTATAGCTTCTATTAGCTCATAAGTTACCTCTGGACGCTTTAAGAATTCATATAAAGATAAACCTACTTTTATTTCTGATGCTCCCATTTCATTTAATAAATGATTTACTTCCTTAGGAGTAACTCTTTCAGTTTTTAATCTTTCTAATTCTTTTTCTACTTCAGCTTTCTTATTAAGATATCTTTGATATCTCTCTTCTGTAACTAAACCTATATCATATCCTCTTTGAGTAAGTCTCATATCTGCGTTATCTTGTCTTAGATATAGTCTATATTCTGATCTTGAAGTCATCATTCTATATGGCTCATTAGTTCCTTTTGTAACTAAGTCATCTATTAATACTCCTATATATGCTTCTGATCTGTCAAGTACAAAAGGCTCTTTTCCCTCTATTTTACGAGCTGCATTTATACCAGCTATAAGTCCTTGAGCTGCTGCTTCTTCATAACCAGATGTTCCATTAAACTGTCCAGCACTGAATAAGTTTTCTACTCCTTTTATTTCAAGAGTTATTTTTAATTGAGTAGGATCTATACAATCATACTCTATAGCGTATGCTGGTCTCATTATTTTAGCATTTTCAAGGCCTTTTACACTCTTATACATTTCGATTTGTACTTCATAAGGTAAACTTGTTGATATTCCTTGAATGTACATTTCTTTTGTATCTAAACCTTCTGGTTCTATAAATATTTGATGTGATTCTTTATCGCTGAATCTTACAACTTTATCTTCTATCGATGGACAATATCTAGCTCCTGTACTATCTGCTTTACCACTATACATAGCAGTTCTTTCTAAGTTGCTAGTTATTATTTCATGCGTTCTTGAGTTCGTTCTTGTTAGATAACAAGGCTCTTGTTTTATTCCTATATTATCTGTTAAAAATGAGAATGGAGTTATCTTTTTATCTCCTTCTTGTATAGACATTTCCGAAAAATCTATACTATCTCTATGGATTCTAGCAGGAGTTCCTGTTTTGAATCTTCTCATGTTTAGTCCTAAATCAACTAATCTCTCTGTAAGGTGCTTAGAATATGCTAATGCATTAGGACCTTCATTAATAGTTAATTCTCCTATAAATATCTTAGAGTTTAAGTAAACTCCAGTTGCTAATATAACTGCTTTAGCTTCATATTTGCATCCTAACTTAGTAACTACACCTGTAACAACTTGCCCTTCATGTAATATATCAACTACCTCATCCATAACTATATCTATATTAGGATTATCTTCTAAAGTCTTCTTCATTTCTGTGTGATATTTAAATTTATCAGCCTGACCTCTTAAAGAATGAACCGCTGGTCCTTTAGCAGTATTTAACATTCTACTTTGTATAAGTGTCTTATCTGCATTTATACCCATTTGCCCACCTAAAGCATCTATCTCTTTTACTAATTGTCCTTTCCCTGTTCCACCTATCGATGGATTACAAGGCATTAAGGCTATTGAGTCTAAAGACATAGTAACTACTAATGTCTTATGTCCCATTCTTGCTGTAGCAAGAGCTGCTTCACAACCAGCATGTCCTGCTCCAACTACTATTACGTCATACTTCCCTGCATCAAACTGTTTCATGTAGTTCTCCTTTCTGTTTTACGTAATGTTTCACGCAAAACATAACGTTCTTTATATATATTTATTTACCTATACAGAAGTTTTTAAATATTGTATCTAATAAATCTTCTCTTATTGTATCTCCGTTTATATATCCTAAATAATCCCATATATTTTTAAAGTCAACTTCTATAAAATCATATGGCATTCTTTGTTCAATAGCATTTATTGCATCATTTATAGATTCATATGCTTTATATAAAGCATCTTTATGCCTTGAATTAGTTATCATTAGATTAGAAGAATTTTTTACACTTCCATGATAAACCATAGCTTCTATTTTATCTTGTAATTCTTCTATCCCTTGATGCTTTAAAGCTGATATTTTTATTATATCTTCACTATTAACAAACTCTTCTATTTTTTCTAACTCTATTTGAGGCTCTAAGTCCATTTTATTTAATAGAACTATAGTCTTCTTATTTTTAAGATTTTCTAAAATTTCCATGTCTTCTTGAGATAATTTTCTAGATGCATCTAGTACCATTATAACTAAATCAGCTGTGCTGAAAGATTCTCTAGATTTTTCTACCCCTATTTTTTCTACTACATCTTCTGTTTCTCTTATTCCTGCAGTATCAACTATTTTTAGAGGTATTCCCTTTATGTTAACAAATTCTTCGATAACATCTCTAGTAGTACCTGCTATATCAGTTACTATAGCTCTATTTTCTCCTAATATAGAGTTTAATAAAGATGATTTTCCTACGTTAGGCTTACCTACTATTACAGTTTTTAAGCCATCTCTAAGTATTTTACCACTTTCTGCTGTATCGTAAAGTTTCTTAATTTCATCTCTAAGATTAAGGGCTTTTTCCTCAAGTGTTTGATATGTGATTTCCTCTACATCTTCCTCTGCAAAATCGATAGAAACCTCTAAATGAGCTAAAACTTCCGTAACATTCATTCTTAAATCTTTGATTTTTTTAGCTAAACTTCCTTCTAATTGACTTTGAGCTACTTCATGAGCCATATCCGTTTTTGATTTTATAACATCTATTATTGCCTCTGCTTGAGATAAATCTATTCTTCCATTTAAAAATGCTCTTTTTGTAAATTCTCCTGCATCAGCTAATCTTACATCTTTAGATAGTATAAGTTCTAATATTTTCTTTACAGAAATAAATCCACCGTGGCAATTTATTTCTATTACATCTTCAGCAGTGTATGAATTTGGCCCTTTCATATAAGCTAATAAAACTTCATCTATTACTTTTTCACCATCAACTATATTCCCATATATTAACGTTCTTGTATTATAATCTTTTATCATTTTTCCTGATTTAGATTTAAATATTGATTGGGCTACTTGTAGTGATTTTTCTCCACTAATTCTGATTATTCCTATTCCACCTTCTCCCGGTGCTGTAGCAATTGCTGCTATAGTATCATCTATAAACAAATCATTCACCTCTTAATATAATTTTATCTATTTCGTTACTTTTAATTGTTTCCTTAATCTTAACATTATATAAAATAAATTGCAAAAATAAAACCCCCTATTATCTAGGAGGTTAATTTTATTTTATATATTCTATTACTAATCTTCTATATGGGTCCGTTCCTTCACTATAAGTACTTACATACTTATCATTTTGAAGGGCAGAATGTATTATTCTTCTCTCGTAAGGATTCATATAGTCTAACTTTTTAGTTCTTTTTGTTTTGGCTACTTCTCTAGCAACCTTGTGTGCATATCTTATTAAAGATTCTTCTCTTTTAGATCTATAATCTTCTATATCCACAAGAACTCTCATATTAGAATTTTTATTTATTTTATTAAGAGCAAGTCCTGTTAATAATTGTATAGAATCTAAAGTTTCTCCTCTTCTACCAATTAGAGACGCCGCATCTTGACCTTTTATATCAACTTTTATAAGATTATCTTCTTGAGTTACGCTTAAATCCGCATCTATATTAGAGTTTTTAAGTATATTTTCAACAAAGGCCTTAGCTATATCTATTTCTGTTTCTTTTTCTATAACAGTAAATTTATAAAGACCATCCCTAGCACCTAAAAATCCTAAAAAACCTTTTGTCGGGCTTTCTAATACTTCAATTTCTAAATCTTCTAACTTAGAATTTAATTCAACTAATGCTTTATTTATAGCTTCTTCTTTACTTTTACTTCTTATTTCTAGGCTTTTCATCTACTACTTCCTCCTTAGAAACAGCCAGTTTAGCTCTTAAAGGATTCATAATTAAATAGTGTTGTCCTATTGCAAACACGTTACCTACTGTCCAGTATAATGTAAGACCTGCTGGGAAAGAGAATCCCCAGAATAACATCATAGCTGACATAACATAAGTCATTATTTTCATAGAACCTTGTTGTTGATCCTTAGGCATCATTAATATTTGCATTAAAAATGTAGTCGCTCCTGATAATACAGCTAATATAACATCTGGCGTAGTTAAATCTTTTATCCATAAAAAACCTTTTGCTGCAGTTGCAAATTGAGCTTGGTCTGTAAAAACTCCATATGTAACAGGTTCTCTTAATACAGAGAATAGTGCAAGTAATATAGGCATTTGTATTAATAAAGGTAAACATCCTGCTAATGGATTAATTTTAGCTTCCGTGTATATCTTCATTATTTCTTGTTGTTGCTTTTCAGGTTTATCTTTGTATTTTGTTTGTATTTCTTGTATCTTAGGCTGTATATCTTGCATTGCCTTTGTAGATTTTGTTTGCTTAATTGTAAGTGGTAGTAATAATACCTTTACTAATATAGTGAATAATATTATTGAAAGTCCATAATTTTGAACAAGTTCAAATATTATTCTTAGGACATGCCCTAGGGCATTACTTATAATGTTCACTTTCTATACCTCCCAAAGTATGTGTAGTTTTATTTAAGTGGGTCATATCCTCCCGGATGAAAAGGATGACACTTTAATAGTCGTTTTATGGTTAAATATATCCCTTTTAACGCTCCATATTTTCTAATTGCTTCAATTGAATACTGAGAACATGTAGGATAAAATCTACAAGTTGGCCCTTTTAAAGGAGATATAAATTTCTGGTAAAATCTCACTAAGTAAATAAGTAATTTCGATAAATACCTGTTAATTTCCTTTAATATAGAATATTTTTTTTTCAAAATACAGACCTCCAAGCAAAAAAATATACATTTATATTAATCCTGCTTTTTTTATAAGATGATTCATAGATTTTTCTATATCCTTATAATCAGCATCTTTTATCGCAATTCTAGCTATAAATACAATATCATATCCATATTTAACGTTTGCATCAATATTTAATCTATATGATTCTTTTATTCTTCTTCTCACTTTATTTCTATTAATAGCATTTCCTACTTTTTTAGAAACTGAAATCCCTACTCTAGTAGAGTCTGATTTATTATCTAGTATATACATTACTAAGTTTCTATTCGCAAAAGATTTGCCGTGTTTGTATACTTTTCTAAAATCAGAGTCTTTTTTTAAACCTTGGGTTCTTTTGAAGTCCATCTTAAAACCTCCATAAACACAGCTGTTAATTATATTTTCTACACAAAAAGGCCACTTAATAGCGGCCTTTTTAATTATTAATGAGTTAATCTATTTCTTCCTTTAGCTCTTCTTCTCTTTAACACGTTTCTTCCGTTAGACGTCTTCATTCTCTTTCTGAAACCATGTTCTTTCTTTCTTTGTCTTTTCTTTGGCTGATAAGTTCTTTTCATCGTATTACACCGCCTTTCAGATTTGTTTTCCGTTTATAAAAATAATAACTTTACCCTCAAAGTAAACATAACACATACAATTATAAATGCTTTTATATATGTTGTCAACGAGTTTTTGGAAGTCATAAATAACTATTTTACTCTCATTATATTATTCTAATTTAAGAGATTTAATATAAGCGTTGTTCACATCTTTTTATTTATATTTATTTTTTATTATATAAACAATTTATTTTTAAACATCATATTGATGTATATATATTTATCAACATATGGTGAATATTGTGGATAAATTAGTTGTAAATTATTGAAGTTTGACGTTTATTCTGATATTATAGATGTACTTGTGTATAATGTTAATAAAAATTATTAACTTATCAACGTTATACACAAACTGTGGATATAAATGTGTATAACTTATTAATTAACTGACAATAATTTAGTTATAAAGTGTTTTCTTTATATATTTTTGCTATTTATAACTTTATATACATATTGTTTATAACTTTTTGCTTTACCAGAATAATTACTATTATTATATTTTATCCACACAATTATCCATAAATATTCTTATTTTATAAAATTTATATAGATTTCATTAGTTTTTGTTAATAACTTTGTGGAAAATGTCAATTATTCTATGCGGAGGTTCATACTATGGATATAGTTTCTTTATGGGACAAAACATTACAATTAATAAAAGGTGAGTTATCTCCACCTAGCTTTAATGCTTTTTTTAAGCAAATAATACCTTTAAAAATACATATGAATGAATTAATACTTTTAGTTCCTAATGATTTTACTAAAGGTATTTTAGAGGATAGATATTTAAATCTAATTGAAAGTTCAATAAATCAACTTTCATTAAAAAAGTATAAAATTAAATTTGTTTTAGATGAAAAATATATTGAAGGTTTAGAAGAAGAATCGAAATCTTCTAGTTTACCTCAAAAAAATTACCCGAATCTAAATCCTAAATACACTTTTGATACTTTTGTAATCGGGAACAGTAATAGATTTGCACATGCTGCATGTGTTGCTGTTGCTGAATCTCCTGCTAGAGCTTATAATCCATTATTCCTATACGGAGGTGTTGGATTAGGAAAAACTCACTTAATGCATGCGATAGGTCATCATATAGTGACTCAAAAAAAAGATGCTAAGGTTGTTTATGTTTCATCTGAAAAATTTACCAATGAACTTATAAACTCTATAAAAGATGATAGAAACGAAGAATTTAGAAATAAATATAGAAATGTAGATATACTTCTTATAGATGACATTCAGTTCATTGCAGGAAAAGAAAGAACTCAAGAAGAGTTTTTCCATACTTTTAATTCCTTACATGAGGCAAATAAGCAAATAATTATTTCTAGTGATAGACCTCCAAAGGAGATACCTACATTAGAAGACAGATTAAGATCTAGATTTGAAATGGGGCTTATAACAGATATTCAAGCACCAGACTTTGAAACTAGAATAGCTATACTTAGAAAAAAAGCTCAAATGGAAAACATAGAGGTTTCAAATGAAGTAACTAATTATATAGCTAAAAATATAAAATCTAATATAAGAGAATTAGAAGGTGCTTTAACAAGAGTAATTGCATATTCATCTCTTACTAATAGAACGATATCTTTTGATCTTGCTGTAGAAGCTCTAAAAGATATAATAACTACTACTAAAAATGAAGAAATTACTGTAAATAGAATAAAAGAAAAAGTTGCTTCTGTATTTAATATAAAAATGGAAGACTTCAATTCTAAAAAAAGAACAAGATCTATAGCTTATCCAAGACAAATAGCTATGTACTTATCTCGTGAACTTACAGATTTATCACTTCCTAAAATAGGTGATGAATTTGGAGGAAGAGATCATACAACTGTTATTCATGCCCATGATAAGATAGTTAAAGATATACAAGTAAATGAAGAAATCAAATCTAAAATAGATAAAATAATTTTAGATTTAAAGGGATAATTTATAAACATTTGCCTGTGGATATGATGTTAATGTAATGTTTATAGTTTTTTTGTCTAAATTTTATTAACACAATATTATATAAAAAATAACAAAGATATTAACATTTTATACACATGTTAATATCTTTGCATTTATTTATATATAGATACTTATTAACATTATCAACAACACTTACTACTATTACTACTAATATTTTTATTTATTTTTTTATATGAATACAACAAGGAGGTTATCCACATTGAAAATAATTTGTAATCAAAAACTTTTAGCTAATAAAATAGGAATTTCACAAAAAGCTATTAATGGAAAAACAACTTTAGAACTTTTAAAAGGTATTTTATTATCCGCTAAAGATGGACAATTAAAACTAACTGGATATGATTTAGAAATTGGAATAGAAACTTATACACAAGCTGAAGTTATCGAAGAAGGAGAAATTGTAGTAAACGCTAGACTTTTTGGAGATATCATTAGAAAACTACCTGATTCATTTGTTGAAATAGAAACAGATGCTGAAAATAATGTATATATAAATTGTTTAAACTCTAGATTCAAGATAAAAGGAGATTCAGCAAAAGAATATCCGAGACTTCCTGAAGTTAATGAAGAAGATTTATATAATATACCTCAAGATTTATTAAAAAATATGATAAAGCAAACAGTATTTGCTATATCTCAAGATCAAACAAAACCTATATTAATGGGAGAACTTTTAGAAATAGTAGATGGAGATATAAGCCTGGTTGCTATTGATGGATACAGACTAGCGGTTAGAAGTTGTAAACTTGATAATATAATAAATAATGCGAAAGTTATAATACCAGGAAAAACGTTAAATGATGTAAATAGTTTATTATCTTCTGAAGAAGATGTAAAAGTCGGATTTGATGAAAAAAATGCAATATTTATTATAAATGACACTAAAATAATAACTAGACTTCTTGAAGGTGACTTCATAGATTATAAAAAATTATTACCGAGAGAATATAATTCAAAGGTAAAATTAAAAACTAAAGAACTTTTAAATAGTATAGAAAGAGCATCACTATTATCACAATCTGAGAAAAATAACTTAATAAAGTTATCCATAAGAGATAATGTTATGGCAATTACTTCGAATACTGATAAAGGAAATGTATATGAAGAAGTTAATTTAGAATTAAATGGTGAATACTTAGATATAGCATTTAACTCTAGATATTTCTTAGAAGGATTAAAAAATATAGATAGTGAAGAAATATTTATAGAATTCACTACAAATATAAATCCATGTATAATAAGACCTGCTGATGATGTTAAATATACTTATTTACTACTTCCAGTAAGAATATCATCTAATATATAGTTTAAACAGAAAACCCAACTAATAAAGTTGGGTTTTTGTAGCTAATTTTGTGATATAATATATATTTAACGTGATATTTTATAAATATTAAAAATCTTAATAATAGGAGGAACTCATTAATGATTGAAATAAATATAGATTCAGAATATATAAAATTAGATCAACTTCTTAAGTTAGCTGATGCTGTATCTACAGGTGGACATGCTAAATTTTTAATATTAGAAGGTTTAGTAAAGGTTAATGGAGAAGTTGAAATGAGAAGAGGTAGAAAATTAAAACCTCAAGATATTGTAGAAGTTGAAGGACAGAAAATAAAAGTAGTGTAAAAAGGAGAGCCTTTTATGCGACTAAATAGTTTACAGTTAGTGAATTTTAGAAACTATAATAATTTATATTTAGAATTTAATAAAAAAATTAATCTTCTTTTAGGAAAAAATGGTCAAGGGAAGACTAATATAGTAGAATCTATATATATGTTATCCTTTGGAAAATCATTTAGGACTAGCAGAGATAAAGAAATTATAAAGTTTGATACTGAAAATTTGTATGTTGGTGGTAGTTTTTCAAAAGAACATACGGATGGTCTAATAGAGATAGCAATTGGAAAGAATAAAAAGGGTATAAAGGTAAATAAAATCCATATACAAAAGATTCATGAATTACTTGGAAATTTAAACGTTGTTATATTTTCACCGGAGGACCTTAGATTGGTTAAAGAAGGTCCAAAGGAAAGAAGATCGTTTATTGATAAAGAGATTAGTCAAATTATGCCTAAATACTATAATTATCTTACTAATTATAATAAAGTACTTTTTCAAAGAAATCAGTTATTAAAAACTAATAACGTAGATGAAGCATTATTAGATGTTTATGATGAGAGTTTAGCTAGATATGGGAGTTATTTATATATTTTAAGGCGAGATTTTATAAAAAAAATATCAGATATATCTAAAAATATGCATTTTAAATTGACAAATTCAATTGAGGAATTATCAATTACATATAAAAGCCAAATAGAGATAAATGATGACGACACTATTGATAGCATATATAATAAATTCTTAGATAAACTTGTTTCAAGTAGGAAACATGATATTGATGTAAGAACAACTAGATATGGTTTGCATAAGGATGACTTAAACATATATGTAAATGGTCTAGATGTTAGACTTTATGGGTCACAGGGGCAACAAAGAACAGCGTCAATTTCATTAAAATTATCTGAAATAGAACTTATAAAAAATGAAGTTGGAGAATATCCAATTCTAATTTTAGATGATGTATTTAGTGAATTAGATGAAACAAGACAAAAATTATTGATAGATAACTTGAGTGTAGTTCAAATGTTTATAACTACTGCTGAAGTTTCACATATAAATATATTTAATAAAAGCAATACAACCATTTTCAGGATTGAAAAGGGACAAGTTATTAATATAGAGAATGGAGGGAACTAGATGAAACAAGAATACGGTGCAAGTCAGATACAAGTTCTAGAAGGATTAGAGGCTGTTAGAAAAAGACCAGGTATGTATATCGGTTCAACAGGTCCTAGAGGTTTACACCATTTAGTTTATGAAGTAGTAGACAACAGTATAGATGAAGCGTTACAAGGTTATTGTTCAGAAATATATGTTTCAATAAACAAAGATGGAAGTATAACAGTAAAGGATAATGGTAGAGGTATACCCGTAGAGATACATCCTAAAACAGGAAAATCTACACTAGAAACAGTTTTAACAGTACTTCACGCAGGAGGTAAATTTGGTGGAGGTGGATACAAGGTATCTGGTGGTCTTCACGGAGTTGGGGTTTCTGTAGTGAATGCTTTATCTGAATGGGTTGTAGCAGAAGTTCGTAGAGATGGAAAGATACACAAACAATCATATAAATTAGGTACTCCTACAACAGACCTTGAAATAGTAGGTGAATGTAAGGATACAGGAACTACTATAAACTTTATGCCAGATGCTACAATATTTGATGAAATTGAATTTAAATTTGATACATTAGAGCATAGACTTAGAGAATTATCTTTCTTAAATAAAGGTATAAAAATAGTATTTGAGGATAAGAGAGAAGGGCAAGAAAAGAAAAAAGAATTCCATTACACTGGAGGATTAATAGAATACGTAAAATATCTAAATAAATCTAGAACTGGAATTCATGATGAAATAGTTTATATAGATAAAAAAGTAGATGACTATGTTGTTGAGTTAGCTATGCAGTATACTGACGGTTATTCAGAGAACATATATTCTTTTGCCAATAATATAAATACTCACGAGGGAGGAACTCACTTAGCAGGGTTTAAGACAGCTCTTACAAAAACAATAAATGAATATGCTAAGAGAAATAAACTTTTAAAAGAAAATGAGCCAAACTTATTAGGTGAAGATATAAGAGAAGGGCTTACAACTGTAGTATCAGTTAAGCTTCCAGAACCTCAATTTGAAGGTCAAACAAAGACTAAATTAGGAAATACTGTTATGAGAGGCATAGTAGATAGCGTAACAGTAGAAGAGTTAGGAGCTTTCTTAGAAGAAAATCCAACTACAGCTAGGATAATAGTCGATAAAGGTCTTAGAGCTCAAAGAGCAAGAGAAGCAGCTAAAAGAGCAAGAGAATTAACTAGAAGAAAGAGTGTATTAGAAAGTACTTCATTGCCAGGGAAATTAGCTGACTGTGCTGAAAAGGACCCTTCTAAGAGTGAAATATTCTTAGTCGAAGGGGATTCTGCCGGTGGTTCTGCTAAACAAGGTAGAGATAGACATACACAAGCGATACTTCCGTTAAGAGGTAAGATATTAAACGTTGAAAAATCTAGATTAGATAAAATATTATCATCTGATGAAATAAAAAATATGATAACTGCATTTGGTTGTGGGGTTGGTAATGACTTTGATTTAGAAAAAGCTAGATATCATAAAATAGTTATCATGACCGATGCCGACGTCGATGGAGCACATATAAGAACATTATTATTAACGTTCTTCTTCAGATATATGAAACCATTAATAGAAAATGGATTAGTGTATATAGCACAACCACCTTTATACAAAGTTAAAAAGCAAAAGAAAGAATACTATGTTTATTCTGATGAACAATTAAATGTTTTACTGGAAGAAATCGGAAGACAAGGTGTAGAGCTTCAAAGATACAAAGGGCTTGGAGAGATGAACGCTGAACAGTTATGGGATACTACAATGAATCCTGAAACAAGAACTTTATTACAAGTATCTATAGAAGATGCAGTACTTGCAGATGAAGTATTCTCAATGCTTATGGGTGACAAAGTTGCTCCAAGAAGAGAATTCATAGAAGAAAATGCAACATACGTTAGAAACTTAGATATATAGAAAGGGGATGAGTATCAATGGAAGAAAATAATAGAATACTCCCTATTGAAATAGCAGAAGAAATGAAGAAGTCTTATATAGACTATTCTATGAGTGTTATAGTTGGTAGAGCTCTTCCAGATGTAAGAGATGGACTAAAACCAGTTCATAGAAGAATATTATATTCAATGAGTGAATTAAATTTAACACCAGATAAACCATATAGAAAGTCTGCACGTATAGTTGGGGACGTTCTAGGGAAGTACCACCCACATGGAGATAGTGCTGTTTATTTAGCAATGGTTAGAATGGCTCAAGATTTCTCAACTAGAGGACTTTTAGTTGATGGTCATGGTAACTTCGGTTCAGTAGATGGTGATTCACCAGCCGCAATGCGTTATACTGAAGCTAGAATGAGTAAATTAGCTCTTGAATTATTAAGAGATATAGATAAAGAAACTGTTGATTTTGTACCGAACTTTGATGAATCGTTAAAGGAGCCTGCAGTACTTCCTTCAAGATATCCTAACCTTTTAGTAAATGGTTCTAACGGGATAGCAGTTGGTATGGCAACATCTATACCACCTCACAATTTAGGTGAAGTAATAGATGCAACTGTACACTTAATAGATAATGAAGAGTGTTCAATTGATGATTTAATGAAATTTGTAAAAGGTCCAGACTTCCCAACTTCAGCAATAATAATGGGTAAAGAAAATATAGCTGAAGCTTACAGAACTGGTAGAGGTAAGGTTAAAGTTAGAGCTAGAGCGGTAATAGAAGAACTTCCAAAAGGGAAACAACAAATAGTAGTAACAGAAATACCATATCAAGTCAATAAAGCTAAATTAGTTGAAAGAATAGCTGAATTAGTTAAGGATAAAAAGGTAGAAGGAATATCTGACCTTAGAGATGAAAGTAACAGAAATGGAATGAGAATAGTTATAGAACTTAAGAGAGATGTTAATGCTAATATAGTATTAAATAACTTATATAAACATTCTCAAATGGAAGAGACATTTAGTGTAATAATGCTTGCATTAGTAAATGGTCAACCTAAAGTATTAAACCTTAAGCAAATACTATATCATTATGTACAACATCAAAAAGATGTAGTAACTAGACGTACTAAATTTGAATTAAATAAAGCTGAAGCTAGAGCACATATATTAGAAGGATTAAGAATAGCCTTAGATAATATAGACGCAGTTATAAGTTTAATAAGAGGATCTAAAACAACTCAAGAGGCTAAAAATGGCTTAATGGCTAAATTTGGCTTAACTGATATACAAGCTCAAGCTATATTAGATATGAGACTTCAAAGGCTTACTGGACTAGAGAGAGATAAGATAGAAGCTGAGTATGAAGAATTAATAAAGAAAATAAATAGATTAAAAGAAATTTTAGCTAATGAAAGATTACTTCTTAATGTGATAAAAGAAGAAATGCTTATAATAAAAGAAAATTATGCGGATGAAAGAAGAACTGAGATAAGACATGCTGAAGGCGAAATAGATATGAGAGATCTTATAGATGATGAAGAAATAGCAATAACTCTTACTCATTTTGGATATATCAAGAGACTTCCATCTGATACTTATAAGAGTCAAAAAAGAGGTGGCAGAGGAATATCTGCCCTTACAACAAGAGAAGAAGATTTCGTAAAACATTTAGTAAGTACAACTACACACAGTAGATTACTGTTCTTTACAAATAAAGGTAGAGTATTTAGATTAAATGCATATGAAATACCTGAAGGTAAGAGACAAGCAAAAGGAACTGCTATTGTAAACTTACTTCAATTAGGTCCTAATGAAAAAATAGCTACATTATTAGCTATAGATGAAAAGGATGACAACAAATACTTATTATTAGCTACTAAAAATGGTATAGTTAAGAAAACTAACCGTGAGGAATTCAAAAACATAAATAAAGCTGGATTAATAGCTATAGGATTAAGAGAAGATGATGAACTTATAGGTGTTAAAGTAACTGATGGAAACAAAGATGTTCTTTTAGTAACAAAAGAGGGTATGTCTATAAGATTTGATGAAAATGACATAAGACCGATGGGAAGAACAGCTATGGGTGTTAAGGGTATAACATTATCTAATGAAGATAAAGTTGTATCTATGAGCTTATGTGAAGAAGGTACTGATGTATTAGTAGTTAGTGAAAATGGATTTGGAAAAAGAACAGATATAAATGAATATAGAACTCAGATAAGAGCAGGAAAAGGAATAAAAACTTACAACATAGCTGAAAAGACAGGAAAACTTGTTGGAGCAGAAATGGTAAATGAAGATGATGAAATGATGATAATAAACTCTGATGGTGTACTTATAAGATTAAGAGTTAATGAAATTTCATTATTCGGAAGAGTAACTAGTGGAGTTAAGTTAATGAAAACTGATGACGAAGTCAATGTAGTTTCTATTTCAAAAATAAAGATGGAGGAAGAATAGGATTATATCCTATTCTTTTTGCTAACTTTATATACATAAATTTAAATATAATTTAATTTTAGAGGAGAAAATACTATGAGTAAAAGACGTGGAAATTTTTTATTATTAGGAGCACTAATAGGTTTTATAGCTGGTTTATTCTTTGCGCCTAAGAAAGGTTCTGAACTTAGAAGAGATGCAAAAAATAAAATAGATGAAATTAAAGAAAATCCAAAAGATGTTTTACAAGGAACATTTGATGATGTAAAAGAAAAAATCAATGATTTCATAGACGATAACTTTGCAGAAGACGACAACATACATATATCTGAAGATGAAATTGTGATAAGTAGAACATTTAGTGACGAGGGAGATAATAAGTAATGAATACTTTGGGATGGCAGATTGGAGCATTTTTAATAGGGGTTTCAGCTTTAATTATAGCTATATATATAGGAAAATTACTAAATACCACGAACAAAGTTGTAGAAAAGGTATATAAAATTATAGATTATAATGAAAGGCATATACATGAAACTATAGAAAATGTAGCATCAATAACAACATATACAGAAGAAATCGTTAGTATGCTAAGTAAAATTACAAATATAATGAAAGTGTTTAGATTTGTAAAAAGAAGATAACTATAAGGAGGAATTAGAATGTCAATGAATATAGAGTCTAAATTAAATAATGAAAATGATTTTTGGGATGTATCGCTTCAAGGTGAGTTAGATGTATCAACAGCAGATAAGCTAAAAGAGCATTTACATAATTTAGCTGACGAAAAAATATTAGATATGAAGATAAACCTTGAGAAATTAGACTATATAGATTCTACAGGCCTAGGCGCTATGATAGGTGTTTTAAAGAAACTAAAAACGGATAATAAAGAAATATATATAATAAATCCAAAGAGTAATGTGAAAAAGATTTTTACTATAACAGGTCTAGATAAAATATTTAAAGTGGAGGGATAGACTTTGACTTGTGAAACTATAAAAATGGAGATAAGCGCTAATCCTGATTTTGTAAGTATAATAAGATTAACTACTTCAGGTATAGCTAATAAGATAGGTTTTTCAATAGATGATATAGAAGATATGAAAGTAGCAGTATCGGAAGCTTGCACTAATGCTATAAAGCATAGTGATGATAAAAACGTAAGCATAATATATACTATACTAGAAAATGGATTAGATATAGAAATAAAAGATAATGGTAAAGGCTATGATGTAAAATCAATAGCTACACCTGATTTAACACAACCAAAAGAAAATGGATTAGGATTATTCATAATTCAAACATTAATGGATGATGTAAAGATAGAATCAAAAGACAACCAAGGAACAATAATAAAAATGACTAAGTATTTAGGAGTTGATATTTAATGAAGAATGTAGCTAATGCTACAAATTATCTAGATATAGATACAAAAGAGTTATTTAGGATATATAGTAAAGATAAAGACAATAAAGATGTTAGAAATATTCTTATTGAAAGACATTTATATTTAGTAAACTTGTTAGCTAAAAAGTATATTAATAAAGGTGTTGAATATGAAGATTTATATCAAGTAGGTTCATTAGCACTAATATATGCAATAGATAGATATGATATAGAAAAAGGATATGAGTTTTCAAGTTTTGCAACACCAACTATAATAGGTGAAATAAAGAAATATTTCAGAGATAAAGTGTGGGCTCTAAGAGTTCCAAGAAGAGTTCAAGAGTTAAGTAAAAAAATAAGTGAAGCTAAAGTAGCACTTGAGCAAGAAAATAAAACACATCCAAAGGTAAAAGATATAGCAGAGTATATAGGCTGTAGTGAAGAGGAAGTATTAGAGGCTATGGAAGCATCTTACGGATATCAACCAATATCTTTAGATTCATCTAGCAATGATGACTCAGAAGATAAAGATATCACACTTATAGATAAAATAGGTGAAGAAGAAAGTAGTTTTAACAATATAGAACAAAAAGACTTTGTAAATAAATTCATGGAAAATTTAAATGAATTAGAAGCAAAAATATTTAAAGATAGATTTTTCTTAGACAAAACTCAATCGACAATAGCAAAAGAGTTAGAAATATCTCAAATGACAGTATCTAGAATAGAGAAAAAGATCGTTGAGAAACTTAGAAAAGAGTACGAAAAGCAATTGTAGAAAAAAATATAAAAAAAATTAAAAAAAGTATTGACCTACTGTTTAATCTATAGTATATTATTACT
>Skinner_p2__coassemble_774_pt1 | contig 17548 bp, 13 predicted proteins | sample Skinner_p2__metabat2_high_PE_010 | metagenome-assembled genome bin Skinner_p2
GTATAAAACATATGACAAATATAAAAATACTTTTGCATCTATGTTATATGGAGGTATAAAGTCAGAAATTTTCTACTCTAAAACTAGAAAATATGAATCTGCGTTATATGCATCTTTATTTCAAGATGATATAAGTGTAGATGTTTATAACAATCTTATAAAAGCAGTTGATGAAAACTTAGATACATTGAATAGATATGTAGATATTAAAAAGAAGTTTTTAGGCTTAGAAGATATACATATGTATGATTTATATGTTCCTTTAACTGAAAACTTTGATATGAAAATACCTTATGAAGAAGCACAAGAAATAATATTAAATGCATTAAAACCTTTAGGTGAAGAATATTTAGGATTAATAAAAAGAGCATTTGAAGAAAATTGGATAGATGTTTACGAAAATGAAGGAAAACAAGGTGGAGCTTATTCTTGGGGAAGTTACGATTCACATCCTTATATATTAATGAACTATAAGGATGATCTTAACTCATTATTTACATTAATACATGAGTTAGGACACTCTATGCATAGTTACTATTCTAAGAAAACTCAACCATATTTATATTCAGGTTATAAAATATTTGTGGCAGAAGTCGCATCTACATTAAATGAACTTCTTTTAATAAATTATTTATTAGAAAAAGCAGATTCAAAAGAAGAAAGAATATATCTTCTAAATTATTATTTAGAGCAATTTAGAACAACTGTATATAGACAAACAATGTTTGCCGAATTTGAAAAATTAACTCATGCAAGTGTAGAGGATGGAAATCCTTTAACCGCTAAAGAATTTAATGATATATATCTTGATTTAAATAAAAAATACTATGGAGACTCAACTATAGTAGATGAACAAATAGCATTAGAATGGGCTAGAATACCTCATTTCTATTCAAACTTCTATGTATATAAATATGCTACAGGATTCTCTGCAGCAAGTGCATTAAGTCAAAAGATATTAACAGAAGGTAAAGTAGCTGTTGATAAATATATAGAATTTTTAAAGAGTGGAGGTTCTGATTATCCACTTAATCAATTAAGAGCTGCTGGAGTTGATATGGAAAAGAAAGAATCTGTTGATAAAGCATTAGAAGTATTTAAAGAATTAGTATATAAATTAGAAAAAGAATATTAGATAAATTAAAGATGTCTTATAGAAGGCATCTTTTTTCATATAAGGAAATTATATTTTTGAGCAACGGATGCATCCGAAGCGAGAGCGAGGATATATCGTTGGCGAAATGAGCGAAGCGAATTTTTATTTACATAATCTTAACATTATTTACATTTACTTAACCAATTTATAATATTCATTTAACAAAACAATTGTAATATTAAGTTGTAAAGATAATAAATTAAAACACTTGAAATAAATTTTAAATTTAATTTGGAGGAATTGAAAATGTTAAATAAGAGAATAACAACACTTTTAATGGGGACAATGTTAATAGGATCATTAGCGGTAGGATGTGGATCATCAGGTAGTCAAAATTCAAATAAGGTTACAATATCAGGGTCAACTTCAGTAGGACCAGTAGTTGAAATATTAGGAGAAGATTTCACAGCTAAAAATGCAGATATAAGCGTTGAAGTTCAACAAATAGGGTCTTCAGCAGGGATAAAAAATGCTATAGATGGAACTTCACAAATAGGTATGGCATCAAGAGATTTAAAGGATGAAGAAAAAGCAGCTGGATTAAAAGAAACTCAAATAGCTATAGATGGAATAGCTGTTATAACTAATAAAAACAATGCAGTAAAAGGTTTAACATTAAAACAAGTAAAGGATATATATACAGGAAAAATAACTAACTGGAAAGAGGTTGGAGGAAAAGATACTCCAATAGTAGTTGTATCAAGAGAAGATGGGTCAGGAACTCGTGATGGATTCCAAGAAAATGTTGGATTTGAATCAGAAGAATTAACTAAAGATGCTCAAATAAGTGATGGTTCAGGAAATATAAAGTCAACAGTTGAAGGAAATGAAAATGCAATAGGATATATTTCTTTTGGTTATGTTGATGATAATGTAAATGCATTAACAATAGATGGTGTTGAGTTAACTGCTGAAAATGTAAAGAATGATACATATTCTATAGCAAGACCGTTCTTATTTGTTAATAAAGAAGGTAATATATCTGAAGCTGGAACAAAGTTTATAGATTATATATTAAGTGATGAAGGACAAAAAATAGTAGAAGAAGAAGGTTTTATAAGCATAAATTAATCTCTAAAAAAAGAGTACTAAGCAAGTAAATATTGTTTAGTACTCTTTTTATATTAGGATATATTTAAGTTTAGTATTATGATTTATTAATCAATTTTTAAATGAAAAATATACCCTATATTTAACATAAATTTTTGAAAATTAAAATATTTAACATAGACTTAACTTTATAACATAAACCTAACATAAATCTAATATAAATTTAACTTTTAAAAGCTATTATTTAACTATAGAGATTAAGTATAATAATTGATTTAAAGGAGAGATTGATTTATGTTGGCTAAGGCTCAATCAGCAGAAGCAGAAATTAAAGATATAAGTAATAGAAATAAAAATAAATATGTTATGGAAAAAGTATCAAAAAATATATTCTTTATAAGTTCATTAATAGCAGTTTTAAGTTTGCTATTAATAATAGGATTTGTATTTTATAAAGGATTAACACCATTTATATTTAAGGGATATTCTGTTATAGATTTCTTTACAGGAACTGATTGGTTACCTGGAAGTGATAAATTTGGGATAGCTCCTATGGTAGTAGCATCTATAATTGCTACAATTGGTGCACTTATAATAGGAGTGCCTGTTGGAATATTAACAGCAGTATTTATAGCAGAAGTTGCTCCAAAGAGAGTAGCAAAAATTATATCACCAGCAGTTGAATTACTAGCAGGAATACCATCTGTATTATACGGAATATTTGGATTAGCAGTTATAGTTCCAAATATACAAAAGATATTTAACTTACCAAAAGGGCAAAGTTTATTTGCTGTAATAATAGTTTTATCAATAATGATGTTACCAACTATAATATCAGTAACAGAAACAGCAATAAGAGCAGTTCCAAAGGCTTATAAAGAAGGTTCGTTAGCACTTGGTGCATCTAAAATAGAAACAATATTTAAGGTTATATTACCAGCAGCTAAGTCAGGAATTTTAGCAGCTGTAGTACTAGGTATTGGTAGAGCGTTAGGTGAAACAATGGCTGTTATACTTGTAGCAGGAAATTCACCAGTTATGCCATCATCTTTAATGGATAGTGTAAGACCACTTACAACTAATATAGCATTAGAAATGGGATATGCATTTGGTACTCATCAAGAAATGCTATTTGCAACAGGCGTTGTATTATTTACATTCATACTAATATTAAACCTAATATTAAATAAACTTTCAAACAAGGCGGGAAATTAATATGAGAAAGTTAAAAGAAAATTTATTAAAGTCATTAATTTATCTATCAGCGTTTTTCACAGTATCAATGCTTGTAGTAATTGTAGGATATATATTTACAAAAGGAATTGGTGGAATAAATCTATCATTCTTAACAAGTGATTATTCAGCTAGTGGAAGTGGAGGAATACTTCCAATGATAGTCACAACATTATATACAGTTATACTTTCTATAGTAATAGCTACACCTATAGGAATTTTATCTGCTATATATTTACAAGAATATGCTAAAAAAGGAAAATTAGTAAATGCAATAAGATTTGCAACAGAAAGTTTAGCAGGAATACCATCTATAATATATGGATTATTTGGTGGAATATTCTTCGTAGTAGTTTTAAATTTAAAATATTCAATATTATCAGGAGCTCTTACTGTAGCGATAATAATATTACCAGTAATAATAAGAACAACAGAAGAGGCTTTAAAGACAGTTCCAGATGGATATAGAGAAGCGTCCTTAGCTTTAGGCTCAACTAAATTTCAAACCTTATATAAGGTAGTATTACCAAGTGCAATACCAGGAATTTTATCAGGAGTAATCTTATCAGTAGGTCGTGTAATAGGAGAATCGGCAGCAGTTTTATTAACAGCTGGTACTGTAGCACAAATGCCAGGGAGTATATTTGACAGTGCTAGAAACTTAACTGTACATGCATATCTTCTAACGAAGGAAAAAGGAGATATAGCTTCAGCTGCTAGTATAGGTATAGTTTTAATATTTATAGTTCTACTTTTAAACACAGTTGCTAAAGTTGTAGCAAAGAAATTAAATAAAGCTAATTATTAAGAAATATATTATGAGGTGTAGATATGAGTTCAAATAATGTGAAATTAAGTATAAAGAATTTAGATTTATTTTATGGTGATAATCAAGCGTTAAAAAACATAAATATAGATATAAAAGAAAATAAAGTTACAGCGTTAATAGGTCCATCTGGATGCGGAAAATCAACATTTTTAAGAACGTTAAATAGAATGAATGATTTAATCGAAAATGTAACAATAAAAGGGAAAATAGAAGTTGATGGAGAAGATATATATCAAACTGAAGACGTTATAAAATTACGTACTAAAGTAGGTATGGTATTCCAAAAGCCAAACCCATTTCCAATGAGTATATATGATAACATAGCTTACGGACCTCGTATACATGGTATAAGAGATAAGAAAACTTTAGATAAAATAGTTGAAGAAAGTTTAAAGGGCGCGGCTATATGGGATGAAGTTAAGGATAGATTAAAAACATCTGCACTTGGATTATCTGGTGGACAACAGCAACGTATATGTATAGCTAGAGCTATAGCTATGAAACCAGAAGTTATATTAATGGATGAACCTACATCTGCTCTAGACCCAATTTCAACATTAAAAGTTGAGGAATTAATAGAAGAGTTAAAGAAAGATTATACAATCGTAATAGTAACTCATAATATGCAACAAGCTGCTCGTATATCTGATGATACAGCATTTTTCCTAAATGGAGTATTAGTAGAACATAGTGAAACAAAAGCCATGTTTACTGCTCCTAAGGATAAGAGAACGGAAGATTATATAACAGGAAGATTCGGATAAAACTTGATTGATTCCAAATATAAATTAAATGAATAAAAAAGGAGATCAATATGTTAAGTACAAATTTAGGATTAAATATAGATACTTTAAAACAATATACTATAAATATGATAGAAGAATGTGTTAGTATATTAGATTTATCTGTAGAGTGTATGTTAAATCAGGATATTGAAGGATGTAAAAAAGTAATAAAACAAGATGATAAAATAGATGAATTAAGAGAATATATAAGAGATAGAAGTATCGAATTATTAGCTTTAAAGCAACCAATGGCTAAGGATTTAAGATATATATATTCTCTAGCATGTATAGCAATTGAGTTAGAGCGTATAGGTGATTATGCAGTAAATATAGCAGAAGAAACTATAAAAATTGGTCAAGATAAATATATAAAAGATTTAATTGATATACCTAAGATGTATGAAGAATGTAAAAAGATGATTTTAGGAGTAAAGGAATCTTTAGAAAATGAAGATGAAGATTTAGCTAGAAAAATAGCTTTAAATGATGATAAAGTAGATAGTTTATATGACAGAGTACAAGAGGATTGTTTAAAAGTAATGAGTGCTAATCCTCAGACTATAAATCAAGGTGTAAATCTTTTATTCATAGGAAGATATTTTGAAAGAATAGGAGATCATACAACTAATATATGTGAAAAGATAATATTTGCAATTAACGGAGAAATGGTGGAAATAGGATAAGGCATTAGCTTTATCCTATTTTTATATGTTTAGAAATTACATAATACATGAATAATTTTGCAATAATTACAATAGAAATAACTATAAAGAGAATAGATTACTTAAATATATATTTAAGTAATTATTAAAAAGGGTTTTATAAAATATTACCAATATATATAAAACATGCAATAATAAAATTAAATAAATTTTAACAAAAAGAAATTAAAAATGTTTTAAAGAACCAATAGAATTTACTTGAAAGATGTTTTTATATAAAAGGGGGCTGTTAAAATGGGAGTTGAAATTAAAGATACTATTGAAGAACAAGCTAAAGAAACTATAGAAAAAGTTATAGATCAAGTAAAGGCTAGAAATATAGGTGAGAGCGAATTTCACCAAACAATAGAAGAAGTATTACATTCATTAGAACCTGTATTAATTAAGCATCCAGAGTATATAAAACAAAATATACTAGAGAGAATAGTTGAACCAGAGAGACAAATAATGTTTAGAGTTCCTTGGGTAGATGATAATGGAAATGTACAAGTCAATAGAGGTTTTAGAGTTCAATTTAACAGTGCTATAGGACCATATAAAGGCGGACTAAGATTTCATCCATCAGTTAATTTAAGTATAATAAAATTTTTAGGATTTGAGCAAATATTTAAAAACTCTTTAACTGGGTTACCTATAGGTGGAGGTAAAGGTGGTTCGGACTTTAATCCTAAAGGAAAATCAGATAATGAAATAATGAGATTCTGTCAAAGTTTTATGACTGAATTATATAGACATATAGGAAAGGATGTAGACGTTCCAGCTGGAGATATAGGTGTAGGTGCAAGAGAAATAGGATACTTATTTGGACAATATAAGAGACTAAGAAACTCTTATGATGCTGGAGTTTTAACTGGTAAAGGATTAACTTATGGTGGATCTTTAGCTAGAAAAGAAGCTACAGGATTTGGAGTTATATATTTTGTAAATGAAATGTTGAATTATCATGGTCAAAATTTTGAAGATAAGAGAGTTGTAATCTCAGGATCTGGTAATGTCGCTATATATGCTGCCGAGAAAGCTATGGCTCATGGAGCTAAAGTAGTTGCAATGTGTGATTCTTCTGGATACATAGTAGATGAAAGTGGTATAGATTTAAGTTTAATTAAACAAATAAAAGAAGTAGAAAGAAAGAGAATAAAGGAATATGTAGCTAAAAAAGAAGGAGCTCAGTATTTTGAAGGACAAAAGGGAATATGGACAGTTAAGTGTGATATAGCGCTTCCATGTGCTACTCAAAATGATATAAATTTAGATGATGCTAAAATATTAGTTGAAAATGGAACTACAGTAATAGGTGAAGGTGCTAATATGCCTTGTACAAACGAAGCTTTAGAATACTTCTTAGAAAAAGGATTATTAGTAGCTCCAGCGAAGGCTGCAAATGCAGGTGGGGTTGCAACTTCAGCACTTGAAATGTCTCAAAATAGTATGAGACTATCTTGGACATTTGAAGAAGTAGATGAAAAATTACATGAAATAATGAAAAATATATTCAAAGCATCTAAAGATGCTGCTGAAAACTATGGAGCTCCAGGAAATTATGTAGTTGGAGCAAATATAGCTGGATTTATAAAGGTTGCAGATGCAATGATTAGTCAAGGAGTTATATAACAATATAATAAATTAATAAAAACACCAGATTAAAGTCTGGTATTTTTTTATTTATAAAGTTATACAAATATGAAAAAGTTACTAAAGGTTAAAATTTAAATGAATTATTTAGATTATTATAGTAAAATAAATAGTTGACAAAGTATTTATATCATTAGGAGGAAACGAAGTGAAGTTGCAGAAGATTGGTATGAGAACTGTGAAAACAGGGATAGCTGTTTCCCTTTGTACGCTATTGGCACAGTATTTAGTGCAAAATCCAATGTTTGCAGGAGTAGGGTGTGTAGCCTCAGTACAAGATACGGTAAAAGGATCTTTAAAGTTAGGATTTAATAGGGTAAAGGGAACAATGATAGGTGGATTAGTAGGTTTTTTATGTGTACTAATTAAACCAGGAGACCCTATATTATGTGGACTCGGAATAATGGCAACTATATATGGTTGTACAATACTTGGAATAAATTCAGGTATAATAGTTTCTAGTGTAACATTTTTATCAATACATTTAGGTATTATAGAATCAAACCCAGCGTATTATTCTATACACAGGGTAATGGATACATCTGTGGGTGTTGTTATAGGTGTAATTATAAACTATGTATTGGCAAGGCCTGACTATTTAGAGTTAACTGATAAAAGTTTAAATAATGCTAGGAAAATTGTAGGAGAGTGTGTTAAATCTGGAATAATAAATAATGGAGCTTTCGATAGAGAGAGGCTAAGAAAGAAGATTAGTAAATTAGATATGATATATCCAAAGTTAGTTGATGAAATGAAATATACTAAAAATCAGGTAAATATAGAGATTATAGAAAATGAGATTTCATTATATAAATCAATAAATCATCATATTAAATCTATACAGATTATTGATGAAGAGATATTTATAAATAAGGATAATTATTTGAAAATTAAAGAAATGTATAATGTAGATATTTTAAATTGGAATCTAGATAATGAAAAAAGTCCGGTATTCAATTATCATTTATCGAAGATATTAGAAGAAATAAATACAATAGATACTCTAAAAAGTACAATTTAAACCACTGTAAATAAAATATAGTACCTTTGCAAATTTTAATCAAAAGAATATATTTCAGAGGTACTGTATGAATTCAATAAATTTAAATAAAATACTTGAAAATTATAAAATGAAACTTTTTAATGAATTAGTAAAATTGATATAGGAAGAAAATATTGAAGATATAAATTACTTACCGCAAAGAATACTTGGTGAGGACATATTTGAAAAAATTGATTTAATCTGAATAATAATGGGCCTAAATCCAGTGGATAAGTATGATGTAGACATTAAGGATATGTTGTACGATGCTCTAAATATAAATTAAGTAAGCCAACCTATTATAAGCATTTTATCTAATGCATCCACCCATTGTGAAGAAAATAAAATAAATAAAGAATGTTTAGTAAGGGATAAGCATAATTATTGTAATGAGAATAATACATGTAGTGCCTATGGAGAGTGTATATCAAAATGTAATCTAGGTGCTATATCAGATAAGATTCAATTGGTACCTATGGTAAATCTACTAAAAGATGATAATACTCCTGTATATGCTATTGTTGCACCGGCTATTGTTGGTCAATTTTGGGGAAAAGCAACACTATGTAAAATAAGAAGTGCACTTAAGAAAATTTGATTTGAGGACATGATAGAAGTTGCTTTAGCAGCGGACATGCTAACGTTAAAAGAAGCATATGAATATTGCAATCATATGAAAAAACATGAAGATGGATATTTTATAACTAGTTGTTGCTGTCTAGTATGGGTCAGCTTAATACAAAAGAATTATCCTCAACTTCTAGAAAATATGTCTCCATCTGTGTCTCCTATGATTGCATGTGCAAGGATGATAAAGGTTTTAAATCATTAAACTAAAGTTGTATTTATAGGACAGTATTTTAATGGAACTAAAGAGTGTAGATAGGTAGTAGAAAAGGTACTAAATAAAGAAATTGATAAAACATTTATAGAGGGAATGGGGTGTATATAAGGAGGTGTAGTAGTATATAAAAGAATCTTAGGTATAGATGAAGGAACCAGATATATTTATAGATATAGTGAAGTACAAATATGAAAATACCATTTGATAATTTAAATGCAATTCAAATTTTAACATCTATGGTTATAAAAAGGATAGAAGCCTTAGAATAAAGGGAAGAAAAACAAATTACTGAAATTTTCAATAGAGATTTTAAGCTAGGCATATAATCAGTTCTATAAATCAAAGAAGGAGCATTTGGGGGATGAAATATAATTTTAAGGGGACTTACAAATTAGTATTTACTTTATTATTAATAATATTATTGTTTGGGGGATTAGTTAAAAATACATTTATAAATAAAGATGAAGATATAAGTTATTATGATAATGAAATATATAGAACTATAAAAACTAATACTACAACCGAAATAATGAATCAGGTTTCAGAAAACTCAAAAAAAGATTCTGATATAAATTATGATAAGGTAGCTTACATAACTATTGATGATGGGCCATCAAAGTTCACTGGACAGATATTAGATATATTAGAGAGAAATGATGTTAAGGCTACTTTTTTTATGATAAATAGAAATATGAATACATATAAAGAGGAAGTTAAGAGAATACAACAGGAGGGACATGGAGCTGGATTTCATAGTGTAAGTCATGATGTAGAAACATTATATAAAACACCACAATCTACACTTGAAGAGTTTTCTATATGTAGGGATACATTTAAGGAAATAACAGGTGAAACATCAAATTTAGTAAGGATTCCATATGGTAGTAAACCATATACTCCAGAAGAGTCATACAAAATATTAGTTGAAAATAATTTTTTAGTATGGGATTGGAACTTAGATACAGAAGACTGGAAATCTACAACTGATAATATTGTAAGTAATGTGCTTTTAAATGGAAGAAATAAAGATGATTTAGTTTTATTAATGCATGAGAAAGAGCAAACTGTTGAAGCCCTAGAGGGTATTATAATGGTATTAAAGGAAAGAGGATATCAAATACTTCCAATAACAGAAGATAAAGAAGCAATGAATTTTTGGAGCAAAAATTTATAATAAATATATTTTAAAAAATACATATATTATCATAAATAATTGACAATAATAATGTTAATTAGATATAATAAAAAATAAATTAAATACAAAACTATGATGAAGAGGAGTATGTAAATACTACTAAAAGAGAGGAAAGTTCATAGGCTGAAAGATTTTCCAAGTATAGGTTTACAGAAGGTAGCTTCGGAGTTTCTAAGCTGAAATAATAGTAAGTTTAGACGGTGAGAGTCGATAAAATCTATTGAGAGCTATGATTTTATTATTTATTATACAATAAATATATAAACATGGAATTAAGGTGGTAACGCGAGCTTTTCGTCCTTATTTATAGGATGAAGGGCTTTTTTTATGCTCAAGATATGAGCCAAATAGATTTTCTTTTAAAGCATGAAATAAAGCAATTTATTAGATAAAAACTAAGGAGGAAATAAAATGGAAAATACTAATTTACCAAAAACGTATAATCCAAAAGACTTTGAATCAAGATTATATTCAAAGTGGGTTGAAGATGGATTATTTAAATCTAAGCCAAACCCAAATAAGAAGCCATTTACAATAATGCTTCCACCGCCAAATATAACAGGACAATTACATATGGGACATGCCCTTGACCATACTTTACAAGATATACTTGTAAGATGGAAGAGAATGGATGGATATGAAACATTATGGCAACCAGGAACTGACCATGCTTCTATAGCAACAGAAGTTAAGGTTGTTGAAAGAATAAAAGAACAAGAAGGAAAAACAAAGTACGAATTAGGAAGAGAAGAATTCTTAAAGAGAGCTATGGACTGGAGAAATGAGTTTGGTAGAAAAATAGTAGACCAAATGAAACAGTTAGGAGATTCTTGTGACTGGGACAGAGAAAGATTTACAATGGATGAAGGATGTAATGAAGCTGTTACTGAGTTCTTTGTGAAACTTTATGAAAAAGGTCAAATATACAGAGGGAACAGAATAATAAACTGGTGTCCAGACTGTAAAACAACTTTATCAGATGCAGAAGTTGAACACGAAGAGCATGATGGAAAGTTCTATCACATAAAATACCCAATAGCAGGTAGTGATGAATTCTTAGAAATAGCTACAACTAGACCAGAAACAATGTTAGGAGATACTGGTATAGCTGTAAACCCAGAAGATGAAAGATATAAGCACTTAGTAGGTAAGCATGCAATACTTCCATTAATAGGAAGAGAACTTATAATAGTTGCTGATGATTATGTAGATTTAGAGTTTGGTACAGGAGCAGTTAAAATGACTCCAGCTCATGACCCTAATGATTTTGAAGTAGGTCAAAGACATAACCTTGAAAAGATAAATGTAATGAATGAAGATGGAACAATGAATAAGTTAGCTGGTAAGTACGAAGGTATGGACAGATATGAGTGCAGAAAGCAACTTATAGCTGACTTAGATGAAGCAGGATACTTAATAGCTATAAAAGACCACAACCACAATGTAGGTTCTTGCTACAGATGTAGAACTGTTGTTGAGCCAAGATTATCAGATCAATGGTTCGTTAAGATGGATGAATTAGCTAAACCAGCTTTAGAAATACTTAAAAATAAGGATTTACAATTTGTTCCTGATAAATTTGATAAAACTTATACTCAATGGTTAGAAAATATAAGAGATTGGTGTATATCAAGACAATTATGGTGGGGTCACCAAATACCAGCTTACTACTGTCAAGAATGTGGTGAAGTAGTAGTAGCTAAAGAAATGCCAGAAAAATGTAAGTGTGGACATGCTCACTTCAAGCAAGATGAAGACGTACTTGATACATGGTTCTCTTCTGCATTATGGCCTTTCTCAACATTAGGATGGCCACACAACACAGAAGAATTAAACTACTATTATCCAACAAGTGTACTTGTTACAGGATACGATATAATATTCTTCTGGGTAGTAAGAATGGCATTTGCAGGAATGTTCTGTATGGGAGAAACTCCATTTAAGCATGTATTAATACATGGACTTGTTAGAGACTCTGAAGGTAGAAAGATGAGTAAATCTTTAGGAAATGGTATAGATCCATTAGAAGTAATAGATCAATACGGAGCTGATGCATTAAGATTCATGTTAGCTACAGGAAACTCACCAGGAAATGATATGAGATTCTATATGGAAAGAGTTGAAGCTGCTAGAAACTTCGCAAATAAATTATGGAATGCATCAAGATTTGTATTTATGAATATAGATGAAGAAATAATGAACGGTGTAACTAGAGAATCAGTTGAGGCTACTATGACTTTAGCTGATAAGTGGATAATATCAAGAGCAAACAATGTTGTTAAAGAAGTTACAGATAACATGGATAAGTTTGACCTTGGAATAGCTGCTCAAAAAATATACGACTTTGCATGGTCTGAGTACTGTGACTGGTATATAGAAATAGTTAAGCCAAGATTATATTCTGATGATAAAGCTGCAAAGCAAACTGCTTTATATACATTAACATATGTATTAGAAAAGATTCTAAAACTTCTTCACCCATACATGCCATTTATAACAGAAGAAATATACACTCACCTTCCAACTGTAGAAGGAAGTATAGTTATAGCACAGTTCCCTCATTACACTGAAGCTGATAACATGGCTAAAGAAGAAGAAATGATGAACTTAACAATGGATGGTATAAGAAACATAAGAAACGTAAGAGCTGAAATGAACGTACCACCATCAAAGAAAGCTAAGGTTATAATAGTTCCTACAGCTGAAAAAAAAGAAGCTATGGAAGCAGGAAAAGATTACTTCGTAACATTAGCATCTGCATCAGTTGTTGAAATATTTGAAAATGAAACTAATATACCAGAAGATGCAGTAAGTGTTGTTATAGAAGGAGTTAAGATATTCATACCACTTGATGAATTAGTTGACTTTACTAAAGAATTAGATAGATTAAATAAAGAAAAAGCTAAATTAGAAAGCGAAATAAAGAGAGTTAACGGAAAACTTTCTAACCAAGGATTCTTAGCAAAGGCTCCAGAAAGCTTAGTTAATGAAGAAAAAGCTAAAAAAGCTAAATTTGAAGAAATGATGAACTCAGTTCTTGAAAGAATAGCTAATATAGAAGCTAAAATGAAATAATTTATAGTAAAAATATATAAGTCCCTAGATAAAGTATTATACATAATATATTATCTAGGGAGTTTTTACGTACAATGAAACTATAGTATTAAAAAATTGTGAGCAAACCTGTTAATATAAATAGCATAAATAACTTTACAAACGTAAAAATAACATTTTTGAAGTGGTTCGCCCACGCAGTGGCTCAAGCAACGGATGTATCTGTAGCGGTATCAAGGATATATCGTTGGCGAAATGAGCGAAGCGAATTTTTCATTTATAATAATTTTATTATTGACTCTTATGTTACAAAAGACTTTATAATGATTAATAGAAAAATAAGAAAGGAGATAAATATGACTAAAGAATTTTTAAAGTATGCTATTCCATCTGCTTTTTCTATGTTAATATCGGCATTATACACAATAATAGATGGAATATTTGTTGGTCAAGGTGTTGGAGACTCGGCACTAGCAGCAGTTAACATAGTTTTACCATTCACTGTAATGGTAGTTGGTATAGCAAATATGATGGCCGTAGGTGGAGGGTCATTAGTATCAAAAAATATTGGTGCAAAGGAAATAGATAGAGCTGTAAACATATTTAGACAGGTTTGTAAATTTCTTTTAATAATAAGTATATTCATAAGTATAGTATCTGTAATATTTACAAATCAAATAGTAAAACTATTAGGTGCTACACCTGGATTACAAAGTTTAGCAGTAGACTATCTTAGATATTATGCATTATTTTCAATACCAAATTTAGTGGGGATAGTTTTAAGTAGTTTTGCGAGAAACGATAATCAACCTAAACTAGCTATGATAGCAACGATATTAGGAGCAATAACAAATATTATACTAGACTATGTATTTATATTTAAATTAGGACTAGGGATAAAAGGGGCAGCGATAGCAACAGGACTAGGTCAGATAGTAACAGTTAGTATATTATTACCTCATTTTATTAAAAAGCGTGGGTATTTAAGTTTTGGAAATGCGAAATTAGAAAGTTCAATTATAAAAGAGCTATTAAAGATAGGATTACCTTCATTTTTTGCTCAAGTAAGTTTTTCTGTTATAGTATTATTACACAATATAATTATTACTAAAAATATAGGAGAGATGGGTGTTTCTGCTTATAGTATAATTAGTTATATAGGTACTAATATTTATATGGTATTATTTGGATTAACTTTAGGATCTCAACCATTGATAAGTTATAATTACGGAAAAAGAGATAGTAAAAAGATGCTAGGTTTTTATAAAATAACTTGTATATCATCTGTAATAGTTACAGCATTTAGTGTTATAATTTGTTATTCATTTGGAAGAATATTAATACAAATATTTACATCAGATAAAGAAATATTAGAATTAGCATATTTAGGATTAAAATTTTCTAGTGTTAGTTACTTCTTTGTAGGTTTAAATTTAAATACAATAACATATTACCAAGCAATAGAAATGCCTAAATACTCAAATACAATTTGCTTATTTAGATCAATAGTGTTTTTACCTATAGGTTTAATATTATTATCAAAGATATTTGGAGTAAATGGAGTATGGGGAGGAACATTATTTGCAGAATCAATAACATTCCTATCTATAAATTTAATTGCTAATATAAAACTAAAGACATTAAAATCTATAGATAAATCTAATTATTCTAATATAGAAATAGAATCGATATAAAATAAATAGGGGTATTGAAGCTAAATGTTTCATACCCCTTTGATATTAAATTTGAGGGGTTATAACATGGACAGATATTTTTCGATAGGTGAAATGGCCAAGTTATATAATGTATCAGTAGAAACTCTTAGACATTATGATAGACTTGATTTATTAAAACCAGACTATATAAAAGAGAAAACAGGATATAGATACTATTCAATAAAAAGCTTTTTAAAAATGGATTTGATTAAAAGATGTAAAGCCATTGGACTATCTTTAGATGAAATAAAAGAAATAATTGATGAATATACATCTTTAGAATCAGTTCTCAGGATAATAAAAAATCAAAAAGAGATGATAGACAATAAGATTGTAGAACTAAATGAAATAAAAAATAGTATTATAAGTCTAGAAAATAGTATAGAAGAAGCCTTGAATTTAGGAATAAATAAACCTTTTATAAAGTATAATCAAGAGCGAGTTTTAAAGGTTTATAATTATACAGGAAGGTATACTGGAGAATTTCAAATTAAACTAAGAAAATCTTTATTAGAATTAGAAACTAAATATAGTAGGCAGATACCTAAAATAATATTTAAAACATCTTATGAGGATATAATATTAAATAATAAAATTACATACAAAAAAACAATGATACAAGTAGATGATGATGAATCAAAAAATAGGGATGAGATGATAGTATTACAACCGGGTACTTATGTAACAGTTTATTTCGATGATGATTTTTATGATAATAAAAAATACTATGATATACTGATTAAATATATAAATGAAAATAACCTAAAGGTTATTGGAGATTTTTATGAAATATATGATATAACTAGGGTTGGAAATGACGGAGAAGAAAAGTCATTAGCAAAAATAGAAATTCTAATAGAAGAAATATAAAAAATAAAAATTTATATACACATTGGTATTATACTAAGGTATATAATATTGTATACAAACAATTAAAACTATTAGGAGTGATACTTTGCGGTATATAAAAAAAGAAACATTAAAAAGTATTTTATTAATAATGATAGGTGCAACCATCTTATCATTTGGAAGCTATAATTTTAACTATCAAAATAATGTTACTGAAGGTGGAGTATTAGGATTATTATTATTAATGCAACATATTTTTGATATATCTCCATCAATAACAAGTATAGTAATAGATTTTTCATTATTTGCAATTGGATCAAAATTTTTTGGAAAGAGATTTTTATTGTATTCTATTTTATCGACTATAACATTCTCAACTACTTATAAAATATGGGAAAGTATAGGTTTTTTAATTCCTAGTTTTACAAGTAATATGCTAATAGCAAGTATTTTAGCTGGTATAGGAGTGGGTATAGGAGTAGGTCTTGTAGTTAGAGGCGGAGGAGCATCAGGTGGAGATGATGTAATAGCTCTTTTAGGAAATAAGTTACTTAAAATAAAAGTAAATCATGTTTATTTAGCCACGGATGCAATAGTTCTTTTTATGTCATTAGTATACTTAGATTTAAAACAAGTATTTTTCTCAATAATAGCAGTATCTATAAGTGGTAAAATTATAAGTATAATTTATAAAGATGAAGAAGATATAGATGATAGTAGAGGGGATAACAAAGAATCCAAAAAACTTGATACTGAAATTATATATTAAGTAGGCTATGAGAATAAACTCATAGCTTACTTAATATATAAAATAAATGCATGTTTTTGAGGTTGATAATTATGAAAGAGTATTATAAAATTGGAGAAATTTCTAAAATATATGGAATAGGTAGAGATTCACTTATGTACTATGAGGAATTAGGAATACTAAAACCACTTAGAGATAAGAATGGATATAGAATGTACAAATTATCTGATATATGGAGACTAAACTTAATAAAAGAACTTAGAAGTTTAAATTTTCCAATTAAGAAGATAAAGGAATATTTAGATGATAGAAATATTGAGAGTACTAGGTACATATTAAATACAGAAATAAGTCTAATAGATGAAAAAATAGAAGAACTCTTAAGTTATAAAGAAAATATTATGAAAAGACTAGATACAATAAGTTATGAATTAAGAAATTTGAATTTATACGAGATAAATTTAGTATACATAAATAAAAGAAAGGCATTAGAATTAAATGCGAATATAACAAAAGATGAAGAGTTCGATTTTCTAATACAAAAGTTACAAAAAGACTATGAAAATAGGTTTACTATATTAGGAAATAATAATATAGGATCTAGTTTTTGTTTAGATAAAATAAAACAAGGTATATATAATGAATTTAAGTCGGTATTTTGCTTTTTAGAAGATGAAGAAGAAATTTATAATAT
>Skinner_p2__coassemble_776_pt1 | contig 17538 bp, 15 predicted proteins | sample Skinner_p2__metabat2_high_PE_010 | metagenome-assembled genome bin Skinner_p2
GTACTTGGTGGGCAACTGCCTGGGAGAGTAGCACGTAGCCACGTAGTCTTTTTTTTATGCACAAAAATAATTAAATTATAAAAATAGTTGGTTAAATTTACAAAGAAGAGATAGTAGTGTTATACTATATTAGTGAATATAAATAATTAATAAGCTTGGAGGTTGGGCATGAATATAGGTGTTATAGGGGTAAGTCATAATTTAGCTCCAATCAATATAAGGGAAAAAGTTTCTTTTACGGATATACAAAAGATAGAGGCTATAAACTACTTTCTAGATAGGGATATAGGAGAGGTAGTAATACTTTCTACTTGTAATAGAAGTGAAATTTATATCCAGGCAAGGGACATAGATGAAAAAATTAAATTGGTAAAAGATTTTTATGAAGAATTTTTTAATGCAAAAGGTATAAAAGAATATTTATTTTCTAAAAAATATACTTCGGCAATAGAACATCTATTTAAAGTAGCATCAGGTCTAGATTCTATAGTTTTAGGTGAAGATCAGATACTTGGACAAGTAAAAGATGCACATGATTTCTCTATGCAACTTGGTTCTAGCAAAAAGATATTTAATAAATTATTTAGAGAAGCAGTAAATATAGCTAAAGATATAAAAAACACTACAAAAATATCACATCAACCTTTATCTATAAGTTATATAGGTATAAAATTTTTACAGAGTAAAATTGGTAATTTAGAAGGAAAAAAAGCTTTAATTATAGGTATTGGTAAGATGAATAGACTTACAATGAAGTACTTAGAAGAAGAAAAATTAGACACAATATACATATCAAATAGAAGTCACGGAAAAGTAATAGAATTAGAAAATGAATTTAAGAATATAGTTCCTATAAGATATGAAGACAGATATAGAGTAATGAATGATGTTGACATAGTAATCAGTGCCACTGCATCTCCACATATGGTCATAAGATATGATGAAATGCCTAAAATTCAAAGAAAAATATTTATGATGGATATTGCACTTCCAAGAGATATAGATCCTAAGATAAATGAAATAGAGAATATAGAAGTATATGATATAGATAACTTAAAGGATATTCATGATAAGAATGATAAAAAGAGAAAAGATCTAGCACAAATAGGATATGAGATGATATCTGAAAAAATTATAGAATTTACAGAATGGCTAGACTCAAGCAAAATTGATCCTACAATTGAATCATTAAATGATAAATGTTTGGAGATCAGAGAAGATACATTAGAATATATATACAGAAAAACTAACCTTGATAATAGAGATAAAAAAATTATCGATAAGATGTTAACATCTGCATTAAAAAGATTAATAAGAGAACCAATAATAAATTTAAAGCAAACAAAGGATAAAGGTAAGAGAGAAGAGTATATAAAGTTAGTCGAAGAGTTATTTGAACTTTAGAATTTAGGAGGACATATAGATGAAAAATGAAAAATCACTAAAGATATATGAAGAGGCAACTAAATATATACCAGGAGGGGTTAACAGTCCAGTAAGAGCTTTTAAATCAGTTGGATTAGACCCAATATTTATAGAAAGAGCTCATGGAAGTAGAATATATGATGTAGATGGTAATGAGTACATAGACTATATTTGTTCTTGGGGACCACTTATGTTAGGTCATAGCCCAAAGGAAATAGTAGAGGGAATAGAAGAGGTTGTATACAGAGGTACAAGTTATGGAGTACCAACTGCAATAGAAGTTGAAATGGCTAAATTAGTAGTAGAAGCTTATCCTGCAATAGACCAAGTTCGTATGGTAAACTCAGGAACAGAAGCTACTATGAGTGCATTAAGAGTAGCTAGAGCATATACAAATAGAAATAAAATATTAAAGTTTGAAGGGTGTTATCATGGGCATTCAGACGCATTATTAGTTAAATCGGGTTCAGGAACAATAACATATGGAGTTCCAACAAGCCCTGGAGTTCCTTCTGATGTTGTAAAAGATACTTTAGTATGTAGATATAACGATTTAGATGAAGTAAAAAATATATTCAAAGAGCAGGGGCATGAGATTGCAGCTGTAATAGTTGAAACTGTAGCAGGAAACATGGGAGTTGTTCCAGGAACAAAAGAATTCTTACAACTATTAAGAGATATAACTAAGGAATATGGAACTGTTTTAATATTTGATGAAGTAATAACTGGATTTAGATTAAATTATAATAGTTCAGTAGGATACTTTGGAATAAAACCAGATATGGCTTGTTTTGGAAAAATAATAGGAGCAGGTCTTCCAGTTGGAGCTTATGGAGGAACTAAAGAAATAATGAGTATGGTATCTCCAGTAGGTCCAGTTTATCAAGCAGGTACACTATCAGGAAATCCTCTAGCAATGTATATGGGGAAAAAGAATTTAGAAATATTAAGAGACAATCCAAATATATATGAAGAGCTAGAAAGAAAAGCTATAAAATTAGAACAAGGACTAAAAGCTAATATAGAAAAGCTAGGATTAGATTATACTGTAAATAGAGCAGGTTCATTAGTTTGTTTATTCTTTGCAAAAGGACCTATAGATAACTATGATGATGTTAAAAAATGTGATGTTCCTAAGTTTAATAAATACTTTGAAGAATTAATAAAAAGAGGAGTGTTATTAGCTCCAACTCAATTTGAAACTATGTTCTTATCAAATGCACATACAGATGAAGATATAGAATATACAATAAATGCAAGTTATGAAGCTTTAAAAGTAGCTCATAATATATAATTAAAATTTAAGTGACTATCTAAAGGGAGAGTTATATATATACTCTTATAGAAATTATATTAAGAAATTTACTTTAGATAGTCACTTTAATTAATATGCTAAGGAGGGATGAAAATGAGTATATTAGAAAGTACAGTAAATAATATAGATTCCTTAGATAAGACTTCTATTGAAAAGGCTAAAAAAAGGCTAGATAGATTAATAAAGCCTCAAGGTAGCCTTGGTAAGATGGAAGATATTTGTATGCAATTAGCAGGAATACATAAAAGCAAATATTTTGATACTTCTAAAAAGGTAATTATAGCTTTTGGAGCAGATCATGGAGTTTATGAAGAAGGCGTTGCACCAGACCCTCAAAGTATAACGTATATGCAATTTCCAAACTTTACAAAAGGAATATGTGGAGTTGGCGTAATAAGTAAGTTTGTAGGAGCTGACGTAGTAGCTGTGGATATTGGTGTAAACTGTGATCATGAATTAGAAGGTGTACTTAACTATAAAATAAGAAAAGGAACATCAAATATGGCAAAAGGTCCAGCAATGACAAGAGAAGAGGCTATTAGATGTTTAGAGATAGGTATTAAAATGGCTGAGGATTCTATAAAAAAGGGATATAACTTAATAGGTATTGGAGAAATGGGTATATGTAATACTACACCAAGTAGTGCGATAATATCTGTAATAGATAATTGTGACCCAGAAGATGTAACTGGAATTGGTGCAGGATTAAAAAAAGAAAGAGTTAAATTTAAGGCAGATACAATAAGAAAATCTATAGAATTAAATAGACCAAACCCAGACGACGCAATAGATATATTATCAAAGGTTGGTGGATTTGAGATAGGTGGTATGGCTGGAGTTATATTAGGGTGTAGCGCAAATAGAATACCTGTAGTTTTAGATGGATTTATATCTTATGCGGCTGCATTACTTGCATATAAAATTAATCCAAAAACTAGAGAATACATGCTAGCATCACATTCATCAGCAGAACCAGGAACAAAGAGAGCTTTAGACATATTAAGCTTAGAACCAGTTTTAAATATGGGAATGAGATTAGGAGAAGGTAGTGGAGCAGCTCTTGCATTTAATATAATAGAAGCATCAAATTACACATATGAAAATATGGCTACATTTGATGAAGTAGATATGGGTAGATAGTACTTTAGTTAGGAGAATGAAATGAGCAAAGTTATATTAGTAACAGGTGGAGCAAGATCTGGAAAGAGTAATTTCGCAGAGAAGCTATGTAAAGACCAAAATAATAATACTGCTTATATAGCAACATCAATTCCATTTGATGATGAAATGAAAGATAGAGTTAAAAAACATAAAGAAAGTAGACCACAAAATTGGAAAACCTATGAAATATATAAAGATATATATACTATAATAAATGATATTTCCAAAGAACATAAAACTGTAATACTTGATTGTGTTACTTTATTAGTTAATAACTTAATGTTTACATATGAAATTGACATAGATAATTCAACACAAGATGAAATAGATGAGTTGGAAAAATATATAAAAGAACAAGTTGAAAAATTAATTATAGAAATAAAAAAGACTAATTTATATTTTGTAATAGTTACAAATGAATTAGGGTTAGGTGGAGTTTCTATAAATAAGTTAACTAGAGTATATACAGATATTATAGGAAGAATAAATCAACAAATTGCAGCTTATAGTGATGAGGTATATTTTGTTGTAAGCGGAATTCCTATGAAGATAAAGGGGTAGCTTATGAAAAGATTTATTTCTATACTTCAATTTATGACTAGGATACCAATAAATATAGATACTGGATTTGATGAAGAATTTCATAAAACCATAACATATTTTCCATTAGTTGGATTGGTGCTAGGATTATTAATATATATTATAGGATTAGTATCCGGGATATTTTTTGATTCATTCATAACATCAATAATAGTAACATTAGCATTAGTTATATTAACCGGTGGACTCCACATAGATGGTTTAGGAGATACTTTTGATGCTATATATAGTTATAGAGACAAAGAAAGAATGCTAGAAATTATGAAAGATTCTAGATTAGGTACAAATTCTCTTTTAGCTATTATGTTTTTAATATTATTAAAAATAGGGTTAATATATAGCATAATAAATAATAATTTATTTTGGACTATAATATTTATGCCTGTGATAGCAAGACTTGGAGTAATTGTTATGATGTATAAAACAGTAACGCCTAGGGAAAATGGAATGGGAAATTTATTTATAGGAAAAGCAAGTACATCAATGTTTATTATTGCTATACTATATACAATAGCATTAACACTAGGAATATCAAAATTAATATTCTTAGCTTCAAATTTTAAAGTAATAATGTTAATAAGTACAATTATTATATTATTTATATTTAATAATTTATTTAAAAAACATATATACAAAAAAATTGATGGAGTAACGGGTGATATATTAGGTTGTACTATAGAACTTGGAGAACTTATATATTTATTTTGTATGTATATGTTATTAATATAATCTTAAAGAGGCAAAATATGGTAAAGTTGATATTAGTTAGACATGCTATAACAGTAGATAATCAAAAAAATAGATTATCAGGACATATAGATAGCTCTGTAAGTGAAGAAGGAAAAGAGCAAATACATAAGATTACAAATTACTTAAAGAATTTTGATATAGATAAAATTTACACTACAACATCTTCTAGAACTAAAGATACTGTAAAAAAATTATCTGAATTAAAATCTATAGATATTATAGAAAAAGAAAGTTTAAAAGAAATAAGTTTTGGAGATTTTGAAGGATTAACTTTTAAAGAGGTAGAAAATAGATATCCTGAAGAATTTCAAGATATGATAAAAAAAGGAAATGAGTACAAATATCCTAATGGAGAGAGTTTAATAGATTCATATAATAGAGTTTGCACAGAATTAGATAATATTATATCTAATTGTGATAATCAAACAATTCTTATTTGTTCTCATGGAGGAACAATAAGAAATATAATAACTTATTTAATATCAAATAGTTATAAATATCATTGGAATTTTAAAATTGATAATGGATCAGTTACAATTTTAGAAATACAAGATGGGTTTACAGTTATAACTGCTATGAATAATACTAGTTTTATATAGTTACTAAAATAGAATATTAGATTGAATTAGGTTCTTTCGAGATTAATAGGGAAAAAGGTGAAAATCCTTTGCAGCCCCCGCTACTGTAAGATGGACGAAACTAAAATTACCACTGTCGATATGATGGGAAGGTATAGGAGTAGGATGAAGTCGAGCCAGGATACCTGCCTAATTTAATTTTACTAAATAAATCTCGGGGTGAAGATTTTTATAATATATAATGTATAAAATAAAAGTCCTAACTTACAAGAGTTAGGACTTTTTCTAATATTCTGAACTTTTAGGAAGGAGAAGTAAACAATGGGCAAAAAGATTATGCTACAAGGAACGGCATCAAATGTTGGTAAAAGTATATTAACAGCAGGATTATGTAGAATATTTAAGCAAGATGGATATAGTGTTGCTCCATTTAAATCTCAAAATATGGCATTAAATTCTTTTATAACTAAGGAAGGTCTTGAGATGGGAAGAGCTCAAGTGTTCCAAGCCGAAGCTTGTGGAATAGATCCGGTTGCAGATATGAATCCTATACTTTTAAAGCCATCTGGAAATCATAGATGCCAGGTTATATTTAGAGGTAAAGTAAGAGAAGATATTGCATCTTCAAAGTATCATACATATAAACAGCAACTAGCTAAAGAATTAAAAACTATATTTAGTGAATTTAGTAATAACTATGACATTGTTGTAATGGAAGGCGCTGGAAGTGCCGCTGAAATAAATTTAAGAGAGCATGATATAGCTAATATGGGTATGGCAGAGATTGCAGATGCACCAGTGATAATAGTAGGAGATATAGATAGAGGTGGTGTATTTGCATCACTTGCAGGTACTATGATGCTACTAAATGAAGAAGAAAGAAAAAGAGTTAAAGGTGTAATAATAAATAAATTTAGAGGAAGAAAGGAGCTTTTAAAAGAAGGCATAAAAATGCTAGAGGAGATAATAAATGTTCCTGTCCTTGGAGTTATACCTTATAGTGATATAAAAATAGAAGATGAAGATAGTGTTACAACTAGATTTAAAGCGATACAAGAAAAAAGAGACATACATATAGAAATAATAAGAACTCCTCATATGTCTAACTTTACAGATTTTAATATATTTGAAACACAAAATGATGTAAGCGTTAGATATGTAGGATATGGAGAAGCTTTAGGAAATCCAGATATAGTTATTATTCCAGGAAGTAAAAGTACAATAGATGATCTAAAATATATAAGAGAAAATGGATTAGAGAATCAAATAAAGGAACTACATAAAAGAGGAAAATTAATATTTGGTATTTGTGGTGGATATCAAATGCTAGGAAAGAAAATAAAAGATCCTTATCATGTAGAAGGAGAAGTTGAAGAGATAGATGGTATAGGGCTTTTAGATACAGAAACTATATTTGAAAAAGAAAAGACAACTACTCAAGTAGAAGCAATAATAAAAGCAAATCTTTCAGGATATATGAAAAACTTATCTGGCAAAAGAGTAAAAGGTTATGAGATACATATGGGAATAAGTAAGGCTGGAAGTGAAGTATCTTATTTAAACTTAATTGACAAAAAGCTAGGAGAAGAAGTTAGCTATCTAGAAGGTAGTATAAATAAAAATGGAAATGTAGTAGGTACATATATTCATGGAATATTTGATGAAATAGATTTTACTAGAGAACTTTTAAATAGTATAAGAGAAGAAAAAGGATTAGAAAAATTACAAAGTAATGTAACTTCTTTTGATGAATTTAAGCAAAATGAATATGACAAATTGGCAGATTTATTAAGAGAGCACTTAGATATACAAAAGATTTATGAAATAATGACAGAACATGAAAATAAAATTTTATAGTTAGGTGAAGCTTATGAAAAAAATTTTAATAGCAGGGACGAATAGTGGTGTAGGTAAAACCACTATCTCACTAGGAATAATGCAAGCTCTTACTAAAAGAAATATGAAAGTTCAGCCATATAAGGTTGGACCAGACTATATAGATCCTTCATATCACACTTTTATAACAGGAAGACATTCTAGAAACTTAGATTCATATATGTTAGATGATGAAAAGATAAAGTATGTATTTAATGATGCATCTAAAGATGCAGATATATCAGTAGTTGAAGGCGTTATGGGTTTATATGATGGTATGGGAATCGATTTAGATAATTGTACAAGTTCTTATACATCAAAACTTTTAAAGGCTCCAGTTATACTTGTTATAGATGGAAAAGCTATGGCAGCATCTAGTGCGGCTATGGTACTTGGATATAAAGAGCTTGATAAGAATGTTGATATAAAAGGTGTAATAGTTAATAATGTGAAAACTAAATCACACTATGAAATAATAAAAAACTCTATAGAAACATATTGTAATATAGAAGTTTTGGGATACTTCCCACCAAATAATGACTTTTCATTAGAGTCAAGACACTTAGGATTAGTACCAAGTATTGAAATAGAATCTTTAAAAGTAAAATTCAATAACTTAGCAGATGAAATAGAAAAATATATAGATATAGATAGAATAATTGAAATCTCTGAAACTGAAGAAGTACAGAGTAATTTTAATTTAAATGACTTTATAGAAAATAATAAGGTGAATAATAAAACAATAGCTATAGCCTATGATAAAGGGTTTAACTTTTATTATAGAGAAAACATAGAACTTCTTGAAGATTTAGGATTAAATATAAAATACTTCAGTCCATTAAATGATAAAGAAGCACCAAAAGCTGATTATATATATATTGGTGGAGGATTCCCTGAGATATTTGCTAAAGAAATAGAGCTAAACAAGTCTATGAGGGAATCTATAAAAAAAGCTCATGAAAAAAATATTCCTATATATGCTGAATGTGGTGGGCTAATGTATTTAGGTGAAAAACTTATAGATCAAAATGAAAATGAATACGATATGGTTGGAATTTTAAAAGGAATTAGTAAAATGACCAAATCTTTAAGACGTTTTGGATATTGCTACGGAATTGCTAAAGAAGATACAATCTTATCAAATGCAGGAGAAGTAATAAAAGGGCATGAATTCCACCATTCTGTATTTGAGAGTGAAGAAGAATGTGCTTATATGATGAAGAAGGAAAGAGATAAAAAGATTGTTGATGAGTGGGAGGGTGGATATAGCAAAGGAAATACACTAGCTACATATTTACATGCTCATTTCTACAACAACTTAAATTGCATAGATAAGTTTTTGGGTAAGCACCAAAATGACTTAAATAAAGATAAAATTTTAGTAAAGGAAGAGAGTTAATATGAATATACTATCTATTTATATAGGTTATATAATCGACCTAATTATAGGAGATCCATATTCTTTTCCTCACCCTGTTAGATTTATTGGAAAATTAATAAAAATAATTGAAGATAGAATAAGAAAAGTAGCAAAAACTGATAAAGCATTAAAAATAAGTGGATTTATTCTATGGTTTATTACAGTTGGATTAACTTATTTTGTTGCATATGCAATAGTTAAATTAAGTAGCTTAATTCCGGGAGGATTTTTAATAGCAAACTCATTCTTGATTTATACAACACTAGCTACTAAATGTTTAAAAGATGAAGCAGTAAAAATATACGATGTATTAAAAACTAAAGATATAAAAAAAGCAAGAGTTCAATTATCTTATATAGTTGGAAGAGACACAGCTCATTTAGATGAAGGCGAGATAATAAGGGCAACTGTAGAAACAGTAGCAGAAAATACAGTAGATGGAATTATAGCTCCTATGTTTTATGCATTCATAGGTGGGGCACCACTAGCAATGGCATATAAAGCTATAAATACTTTAGACTCTACAGTAGGATATAAAAATGATAAGTACAAAGACTTGGGATTTGCATCAGCTAAAATTGATGATATAGCAAACTTTATACCAGCTAGAATATCATCTATATTAATGGCAATTGGAAGCTTTATATTGAAATATAACTATAAAGACGCATTAAAAATATCTATAAGAGATAGAAAAAATCATAAGAGTCCAAACTGTGCTTATCCAGAAGGAGCAGTTGCTGGAGCATTAGGAATTCAATTAGGTGGAACAAATATATACTTTGGAAAAGCAGTATATAAACCGACTATAGGAGATAAGCATAGAGAAATAGAAGTTGATGACATAGTAAAAACAAATAAAGTAATGTATGCAACATCAATAACGTCGATAGTTGTATTTACTATAATTTTTAAATTTTTATACTAAGGGGGAATATATGAAAGACTTAGGACATGGTGCTAATGTAGAACAAATAGCAAGAATATATAATAAAGACCCTAAAGATATAATTGATTTTAGTTCTAATATAAACCCAAACGTAATTCAAGGACTAGAGGAATATATATTAGAAGGATTACAAGAAAGTAGAAGCTACCCAGATATTAAATATACAAATCTAAGAAATAACATATCTCAGTATATAAATGTAAGACCGGAATTTATAATACCTGGAAATGGAGCAACTGAAATAATTTACTTACTTATGAAAAGTATAGATAAAAGGATTGCTATATTAAATCCTACATTTTCTGAATATGAAAGAAGTGCAAGACTTAATAATTTAGATGTAATAAATTTAAATTTAGATGAAAGTAATGAGTTTGAAATAGATTTAAATAACATAAAAGAAAATATTAATAAATTTGATAGTTTATTTGTATGCAATCCTAATAACCCAAATGGTAAGGTTAAAAACTTAGAAAAACTTTTAGATATTATGATAGATAATAATAAGTTATTAATAGTAGATGAAACTTTTATGGAATTTGTTGAAGAAGAAGAGAAATACAGTTTAGTTAAATATGTAGAAAAGTATCCAAATTTATTTATACTTAAAGCTGTTACAAAATTCTTTGGGCTTCCAGGGATAAGACTTGGATATGGGTTAACGAGTAATAAAGAAATAATAGAAAAAATATATAACTATAAAGAACCTTGGACTATAAATTCTTTTGCAGATACTTTGTCTAACTATATATTTAAAGATGAGAAATATATAGAGGATAGTAAAAAGTATTATATAGATGAGCGAAACTTTATGTTGTCAGAGTTAAAATCTATAAGTAGCATACACGTATATGATACAGATACAAATTTTATATTAATTAAACTTAATGACAAAAGGGCAAAGGAAATAAAAGTTGAATTGTTAAGAGAAGGAAATATTCTTGTAAGAGATGCTTCAAATTTTATTGGATTAGATGATAGATATATAAGGATAGCAATAAAGTCTCATGAAGAAAATGAACTTCTTATAAGACATATGAAAAAGTTATTGGGTGATTAATATGAAATATTATGGAATTTGTCCAGCATCTTGCGGTGAATTTGTTCAAGGTGTAATGGATAGAGATGAATATCTCTGCTCATATACAGTGGATTTATACTCTACTGCTGAGGTTGAAGAAAAGTTGAATAATATAAATCTTGGACCATCAAAGTCTAGAAAAGCTATAGAAGCAGTATTTAAAAAGTTTAATATACCTGTTGAAGAGAGTAAGAATATATCTTTAAAAATAAGAAGTAAAATACCTATTGGTAAAGGTATGGCAAGTTCTACTGCTGATATAGGAGCAACAATAGGAGCTACATTAGGATTAATAAAAAAAGAATTAAGTAGTGAAGAAATAGCAAAGCTAGCATCTACTATAGAGCCAACAGACTCTATATATATAGAAAAAAATAGTATTTTTAATCCTTTAAATGGTGAAGTAATAAGGTATTTAGGCAATGTAAAGGATTTAAGAGTAGTAATATTAGAGCCGAATAGAACTTTAAATACTATGAGGATTAGAAAAACTCCAAATTATAAAAAAAGAAAGACACAAAATAAAGAAATTATAAAAATCTCTTTTAGCCTCTTGGAAGAAGGAATAAAGAGTAATGATATGCATAAAATTGGAAAAGCAAGTACTTTTAGTAGTTTAGCTAATGAAAGTATACACAAAAAAGAAGGTCTAGCAAAAATAATAGAGATATCTAAAAATTATGGAGCCTATGGAGTTAATGTTGCTCATAGTGGAACTGTTGTAGGTGTGTTAATAGACAAATCTATGAATGATACTAGGTTAATAGAGTTATTAAGAGATGAAGGGGTTGATTCAGTTTATAAAAAAATGTACACATTAAATATAATTGATGGTGGAATTAGAGGGGCACAAACGTGGAATAAATTAAAAGTCCTATAATGTATATATAGTAGTAACTAAAGAGAGTTGTATTGATGGTGAGTTCTTATGAATGATCAACGCTTGTGAAACACTTCAAATACCAGTAATAATAATAAAAGAAAAAATAAGCTTCCAACTAGCAGTAAATGAGATAGATGAATTATAAAAATTATTATAAATTTAGACAAGGTGGAGCGAGTATGAAAAAAGCAGTTTTAGTAGTGAGCTTTGGTACAAGCTATAAAGAAACCAGAGAAAAAACTATAGAAGCTTGTGAAAAGAAAATAAAAGAAGGATTAGAAGAATACGATTTTTTTAGAGCCTTCACTTCTAATATGATAATAAGAAAATTAAAAAATAGAGATGGTTTACACATAGAAAATCCAATAGAAGCATTAGATAGATTATATAAAGAAGGATATAAAAAGATTATAGTTCAAACACTTCATATAATATGCGGAGAAGAATTCAATAAGCTAAAAGAGCAGGTTGAGAGTTACAAAGATAAGTTTGAAAAGATAATATTAGGTAGACCATTATTGACGTATATAGAAGACTACAAGGAAATAGTAGAAGCTATAGAAAATCAAATACCGAAAATGAAATCTCAAGAGGTTGTTGTATTTATGGGACATGGAACATTTCATAAATCGCACTCAACATATCAAACCTTAGAATATATGTTAAGAGATTCAGGTATAAATGCATATGTTGGAACATTCCAAGTATATCCAGAGATAGAGCATGTTATAAGAAGATTAGAAACAAATGATATAAAAATAGTAAACTTAATGCCATTTATGCTAGTAGCAGGGAATCATGCAATAAATGACATGGCAGGAGATGAAGAAGATTCTTGGAAGAGTATATTTGAAAGTCATGGATTTGAAGTAAAAATACACTTACACGGATTAGGTGAGAATCCTTGCATTCAAGATAAATTTATGAGACATGCACATGATTGTATAGAAAAATTAGATAGCTAATAAAATATATATTTACTCTCTAACATAGCAACTAACCAAACTTTCCATCAGTTATAATAGAGAACCATTAATAATAATACCCATATACAATAGAAGAAAAAATAGACTATGTATTAGAAAATTATAGCTTGATAGTATTAATGAAAGTGTATAAGAATTTTAAAGAAATAATAGGTAAATTAAAAAAATGAACCTATAGAGCACTCCATATTGGTAAGTAACTCATCTAAAGATATATAGGAAGTATACACTAACTTAAGAAATATAAATTTAGAAGAGAAAATATTTTACTTTTCAACTATACTAGTAAATAAAGAAGTTAAAAAAGAGGTTAAAGTAGGATAGTTAATAGTAACCTCTAAAGGAGATGAAGTTATGAAACTAATAGTTGGAACTAGAGGGAGCAAGTTAGCAGTAACTCAAACTAATTGGGTTATAAATAAACTTAAAGAAAAATATCCTGAAGTTGAATTTGAAACTAAAATTATAAAAACTAAAGGTGATTTAATACAAAATGTTAGTTTAGATAAAATAGGGGATAAAGGGCTATTTGTAAAAGAGATAGAACAACAACTAATTGATGGTCAAATAGATATGGCAGTTCATAGTATGAAGGATATGCCATCAACTTTACCTAAAGGATTAAAATTTGCAAGTATCCCTAAAAGAGAAGATGCTAGAGATGTACTTGTACTAAAGGAAGGATACTCTAGTATAAATGATTTACCTGATGGAGCAAAAGTTGCAACAGGAAGTAAAAGAAGAAAATATCAACTATTAAAGCACAGACCTGACTTAAACATAGTTCCTATAAGAGGTAATGTTGATACTAGAATTAGAAAAATAGTAGGTGAGAACTTAGATGGAGTAGTTTTAGCTGCATCAGGACTTTTAAGAGCAGGACTTGAAGAAAAAATAAGTTATTATATACCTAAAGATATAATGATTCCTGCACCAGCACAGGGAGCTTTAGCTATAGAAATTAGAGAAAATAGTAAAGATATAGAAGAAATAATAAATTCATTAAAAGATAATGAAACTGAAATCCAAATTGCAGCTGAAAGAGGATTCCTAGATGGAATAAATGGAAGTTGTCATATTCCTATAGGTGCTTATTGTGATGTTGACGGAGAAAATATAAATCTAACTGGTTTATATGGAGATGAAGAGGGAAATAACTTAATCACAAAAAACATAAGAGGTAAAGCATCAGAAGCTCGTGAAATAGGTCTACAATTAGCTAAACTGATTTTAAAGGAGTATGAAGGTTATGAAGGGTAAAGTTTACTTAGTAGGGGCAGGGCCAGGAGATTATAAATTATTAACCTTAAAAGGATTAGAGTGTATAAAAAAGGCAGACGTTATAGTTTATGATAGATTAGCAAATAAAAACTATCTAAAAGAAGCTAAAGAAAACTGTGAATTTATATATGTAGGTAAAGCATCAAGTAACCACACTCTTTCTCAAGATGATATAAATAGAGTTATAGCTGATAAAGCTAAAGAAGGTAAAATAGTAACAAGACTTAAGGGAGGAGACCCTTATGTATTTGGTAGAGGTGGAGAAGAAGGAGAACTTTTAAAAGAAGAAGGTATAGAGTTTGAGGTTGTACCAGGTATAACTTCAGCAATAGGTGGACTATGTTATGCAGGTATACCTATAACTCACAGAGGTTATGCCTCTTCTTTCCATGTTATAACAGGTCATTTAAGAGATGATGACAAAGAAAATACAGAAATAAACTGGAATGCATTAGCTAATACAAATGGTACATTAGTATTTCTAATGGGTGTAGCTAATCTTCAAAAAATTAGTTCTAACTTAATAAAAGAAGGAAAATCAAAAGATACACCAGTTGCTCTTATAAGTTGGGCAACAAGATCTAACCAAAGAGTTATAACTTCTACATTAGAAAATGTATATGAAACTGCAATAATGGAAAATGTAAAGTCACCAACTCTTATAGCTGTCGGAGATGTAGTTGAATTAAGAGGTAAATTAAACTTCTTTGAAACTAAGCCTCTATTTGGGAAAAATGTAATAGTCACAAGATCAAGAACTCAAAGTAGTTCTTTAGTATCAAAAATATCTGATTTAGGTGGGAATCCTATAGAAGTACCAACTATAAAGATAGATAAGATAGAAAATAACGTAGCTTTAGAAAATGAAATAAAAAATATAAAAGATTATACATACTTAGTACTAACAAGTAAAAATGCAGTTGATATATTCTTTGATAAATTAGATGAGATGGACCTTGATAGTAGAGAGTTATCAAATTTAAAAGTTTGTGCTATAGGATCTACTACTGCTAAAGAAATAAAAAATAGAGGAATAAAAGCAGATATAGTTCCAGAAAAATTCGTTGCAGAATATCTATTTGAAGAATTGAAAGATGTATTAAAATCTACTGATAAAGTTTTAATACCTAGAGCTAAAAATGCTAGAGACTTTTTAGTTGATAAAATAAGTGAAATATGTGAAGTTAAAGAAGTTCATACATATGAAACAGTATTGGACGATAGCAAAAAAGAGGAAGTATTACAGATATTAAACTCAGGAGAAGCAGATTACATTACATTTGCAAGTTCATCCACGGTTAAAAACTTTATAGATATAATAGGACATGATAATATAGACAAACTAAATGAATTAAAAGTTATATCTATAGGACCTATAACTACGCAAACTGCTAAAAGTTTAAATATAAATGTTTATAAGGAGTCAGAAGTTTCAACTATAGATGGAATGATTGATTCTATAATGAATGATAAATAAGTATACTAGAATGTATAAATCTCAATAATATATTATTGATGTTTATATTTTTATAAAATAAGAGTTTATAAAATATGTGTGCTATTGATAATTTTTAATGCAGTGCTATTTTGAGCAACGGATTTACATGAAACTGTAGTAATGGTATATTGTTGGCGAAATAAAGTGTTTTGCTTATACTTCGCTTAAGCAAAGCGAATTTTTTATGGAGGAAAAATAAATGTTAAGAAGACCTAGAAGGCTAAGAATAAATAGTGCTACTAGAAATTTAGTTAGAGAAACTAAATTAAATATTGAAGATTTAATATATCCTTTATTTATAGTAGAAGGTGAAAATATAAAACGAGAAATATTATCTTTACCAGATGTATATCACTTCTCATTAGATATGTTAGAGGAAGAGATAAAAGAAATAAAGGATTTAGGAATAGAGCATGTTATACTATTTGGTATACCTCATAATCATGAGAAGGATGTATGTGGTAGTGAAGCATATAACGATAATGGAATAATTCAAAGAGCTGTTAGAAGAATAAAAGAAATAGATCCAGATATGAATGTAGCTACAGATGTATGTATGTGTGAATATACTAGTCATGGACATTGTGGGATACTAACTGAAGGTGGATATGTAGACAATGATAAAACACTAGAGCATTTAGCACAAATAGCTGTAAGTCATGTAAAAGCAGGTGCAGATATGGTTGCACCTTCAGATATGATGGATGGAAGGGTAAAAGCTATAAGAGAAGCTTTAGATAAAGCTGGATTTGTACATATACCAATAATGTCTTATAGTGTGAAATATGCATCTACATTCTATGGTCCATTTAGAGAAGCTGCAAATTCAGCACCATCATTTGGAGATAGAAAAGCATATCAAATGGATCCAGCAAACACTAATGAAGCATTAATAGAAGCAGAACTTGATATATTAGAAGGTGCAGATATATTAATGGTTAAGCCTGCATTATCATATTTAGATATAATAAGAAGGGTAAAAGATAATTATAATTTACCTTTAGCCGCTTATAATGTTAGTGGTGAATATGCTATGCTTAAGTCAGCAGTTAAGAATGGAATATTAAGTGAAGGGGCTATATATGAATCTATTTTGTCTATAAAAAGAGCAGGAGCAGATATAATAATAACTTATTTTGCTAAAGATTTAGCAAAAATGATAAGGGATAATAAATAATTTTGATTATATAATGTGATGCTTTAAAATAAATTAAAATGTTTTATTATAAGGCATCACATTTTAATTATAATAGGGAGGAATGATTAACAATGTTATATCCTATTAATTTAGAAATAAAAGATATGAAATTAACTATAATTGGTGGAGGAGATGTAGCTTATAGAAAATGTAAGAATTTTTTAGAATTTGGTAAGAGTGTTAGAGTTATTTCTCCAGAATTTATTGATAATTTTGAGTTAATTAAGAATAACGTAGAGTTAGTTTATGATGTGTATAAAGAAGAGTATATCAAAGATAGCTTTATAGTAGTAGCAGCAACAAATAATAAAGAAATAAATAAAAATATAGGTATATATTGTAGGAGTTGTGGCAAACTAGTTAACGTGGTAGATGATATAAAACTATCAAATTATACAGTTCCTTCTTATGTAAAAAGAGGAGATTTACTTATTAGCATATCTACAGGAGGAAAAAGTCCTTCATTATCATCGAAAATAAAAAAAGAATTAGAAAAAAAATATGATGATAGTTACGAAGAGTATATAAATATATTAGG
>Skinner_p2__coassemble_779_pt1 | contig 17481 bp, 10 predicted proteins | sample Skinner_p2__metabat2_high_PE_010 | metagenome-assembled genome bin Skinner_p2
TTATATTCTTTATTGATTTAGAATCTAATATTATATCTATCTCATCTCTAACTTCATTAGTTATATGGTGATCCAATTCACTAGTCAAAAATTCTATAACTAAATTTTTTTGTTCTAAAGAACATCTTATCATTAGTATTCCCCCTTATCTTCTATAAAAGTGTTAACGTATTATGAATTCTATAGAACTAACTCTTCTCCTTCAATGAAATTTAACTACTTTTGTTTTATTATGTCTACAAAGGTTTCATTATATATTACTCGAATGCCCCTGTGATATATTTTTGCCTGATAAATAGTTTAGAATTTCATATTTTTCTACCATGTAATATACATAGATACCATATCATAATCTCTATTATTATCTATATTTATTTCTAATTGTATATTTTTATCTTTCGATTATATAGTTACAGCATTACAATTCTTTATACTTTTATTTATTATCATTTTTTGTATAGTATATACTTATCCTATCTTGTTATATATTTTAAGTTTACTTGCTTTATTTAAATAATTTATTTTCTGCATTTATTTTTTATATTATAACAATAAATTTATTTTTATCTAATTTAGTTTTTCCAAAATAAAAGGAGTCCCAAAATAGGCACTCCTAATTAATTACTTTCTTCTTCTATTAGCTCTTTCTATATTTATCTTATTTCCTTTTATCTTTATGTTTTTCATTTTTTCTAATACCTTCTTAGCATTTTGCTTAGGCACTTCAACGAAAGTATACTTATCATATATATCTATTGTTCCAACTAATTTACCAGGTATTCCAGCTTCTCCAGCTATAGCTCCTAATATATCCTTAGCTTGAACTCTTTGGTTTCTACCAACGTTTATAAATAGTCTTATCATACCTTCACTAGATCCAGTATCCTTTGACTTAGAACGACCTTCTTTACGAGTTCTTGATGGTTCTTCAACTATTTCTTGTTTTTCTTCATCTCCTAAAGCTATCTTTAAAAGAGCTGCTGCTATGTCTACTACGCCATACTCAGCCTCTGATTCTGAACAGAAGTTTTCTAACCATTGTATTTGTTTAGTTAAATGACCTGCTTCTACAACTTCTTTAACTTGATTGAAGAATGTACTTACTTTCTTTTCTTCAACGTCTGCAACTGATGGTATATCATGTTTAACTAATTTTGTTTTAGTATATCTTTCTATATCTCTCATTTTTCTCATTTCTTTCCCAAATACAAATGAGAATGATATACCATTTCTACCAGCTCTACCAGTTCTACCTATTCTATGTACATAATACTCTTCGTCTTGTGGTAAATCATAGTTGAATACCGCCTCAACATCATCAACATCTATCCCTCTAGCTGCAACATCTGTGGCTACTAATATATCTATTGTTCCATTTCTAAATTTATCCATTACTATATCTCTTTGAGTTTGCTTTAAATCGCCATGTAATGCATCTGCAAAGTATCCTCTAGCTTGTAAATCGCTAACTAATTCGTCTGCTCCCTTTTTAGTATTTGTGAAAACTACTGATAACTTAGGGTTATATACATCTATTAATCTACTTAATACTTCTAATTTATTAGTTGATCTTGTTTCTATATAGTATTGCTTTATATTAGGAACTGTAAGCTCTTTTCTAACAACTTTTATATGTTCTGGATCTTTTTGATATTTTTTAGTTAACTCTAATATACCCTTTGGCATAGTTGCTGAGAAGAAAGTAGTTTGTCTATGTTCTGGAGTTTTGCTTAATATCATCTCTATATCTTCTCTGAATCCCATATCTAACATTTCATCAGCTTCATCTAATATAACCATTTTTACATTATCCATTTTTAATGTTTTACGGTTTATATGATCTATAACACGCCCTGGAGTACCTATTACTATTTGAACTCCACTCTTTAATGCTTTTATTTGTCTTTCTATTGGTTGTCCACCGTATACAGGTAAACTTTTTATTCCGTGCATATATTTACCTATTTTTCTTATTTCAGTTGAAACTTGTATTGCAAGCTCTCTAGTCGGACAAAGTACTACTGCTTGTAATTTTTTTTCTTCAGGATTAATCATTTCTAATAGTGGTATACTGAATGCTGCTGTTTTTCCCGTCCCTGTTTGAGCTTGTCCTATAACATCCTTCCCCGATAAAATCACAGGTATAGACTGTGATTGTATCGGAGATGGTTCTTCAAACCCCATCTCTATTACAGCTCTCTTTATATCATCGCTTATTGGTAAATCTTCAAATTTTATTATATTCATATATTACTTCCTTTCCGTTATCATTTTATCTAACCTATCCATTATATATTTATTTGAGATAATATGCAATTAATATTTTCTCCTTCATAATGTATAATATTCAAAATAATATAAAATATATTTCCTACCTATTATATATACATTGTATATAAAGTTCCTATATAGATTAAATAAATAACAAGCATTATTAAACCTTGCAATCTATATAGCTTATTATTTTTAATAGTTGGCAATATTAATATAAGTAATAATAGTATCATAAATGGAAAATCTATACTCATATTTTGAGATAGTATCGGTATATCATTTGGTATAGAAGATATTCCTATTACTGATACAATATTTAATATATTTGCACCTAATATATTTCCAACAGATATTGCATGATGTTTTTTCTTTATCGCAGTTAATGATGATACTAATTCTGGTAAAGATGTTCCTAGTGCTATAACTGTAAGACTTATAACTCCTTGAGGTACCCCAATCCACTCAGCTATTATTACACCATTATCTACTAATAATCTAGATCCTAGTACCATCATAGTCAGACCTATGGCAAAAAGTAAAGATATCTTTACCCACCCACTTAGGTCATTATTTCCTTTAACTTTAGATGCATTATTACCTCTAGATCTATTCCCTTTTCCAACTACACTTTTATAATTTGAATACATATATATTGTAAGCATAGCTAAAAGTGGTATTGAATCTATCTTTGTTATGTTCTTATCGATTCCTAGTAAAAGCAACAATACAACACAAATTAATAGTAATACAGATTTAGAGAAAAACATATTCTTATCAACTCTAAAAGGACTTATAAATGCTACTAATCCTAAAACTAATCCTGTATTGCAAATAATAGAACCTACTGCATTACCTAAACTCATTGTAGTATGCCCATCTAAAGATGCAAAGAATGATACTGTAAGTTCAGGCAATGTGGTAGCAAAGCTCACTATAGTGGCTCCTAATATAATTTCTGATATATTTGTTTTCTTTCCTATATCTACTGTACAGTTTATAAAAATATCAGCCCCTTTTGTAATCAATACAAATCCAATTAAAAATAATATTATTGTAATAAACATATACAAGCACCCCCCTTATATTAATAAGTATTCACTTGATAGATATATATGCTATTCTTTTAGCTCACATAAAAATAATTTATATTCTTTATAATTATAAGTTTAAAGATATAGCGCCTTGATATATATTCTAATATAAGAACATTGAATAAATTTCATCATTATAAGACAATATTATATATATTTTTTCTGTATACAAAATACGATTCATATGTTATTATTATATTGTTAAAATTATCTAGCTAGATTTTATAAATATAACAAACTCAAAAAATTTTAAAACCTTAACTAAGGAGGCTATTCAAATGAATGCATGGCAAGGATTTAAAGAAGGTAGATGGACTAAGGAAATAGATGTTAGAGGGTTCATCCAAGCAAACTACACTCCATATGAAGGAGATGACTCTTTCTTAGCTGGTGCTACTGAAAACACTAAGCAATTATGGGAAGAGGTAATGGAATTATTCAAAAAAGAAAGAGAAAATGGTGGTACTCTTGACGTTGATACTAAAACAGTATCAGCTATAGATGCTTATGCACCTGGATATATAAATAAAGATAAAGAAACTGTTGTAGGTTTACAAACTGATGCACCTTTAAAAAGAGCTATAATGCCAGAAGGTGGTATAAGAATGGTTGAAAGTGCTTGTGAAGCTTACGGATTCAAATGTGATCCAGAAGTAAGTGAAATATTCACTAAGTACAGAAAAACTCATAACCAAGGTGTTTTCGATGCTTATACTTCAGAAATGAGAGCAGCTAGAAAATCTGGTATAATAACTGGTCTTCCAGATGCTTACGGAAGAGGAAGAATAATAGGTGACTACAGAAGAGTTGCTTTATACGGTGTTGATAGATTAATAGAAGACAAAAACGAGCAAAAACTTTCTTTAGAAGTTTCTTGCATGGATGAAGATGTTATCAGATTAAGAGAAGAAATATCTGATCAGATAAAAGCTTTACAAGCATTAAAGAGAATGGCTGAATCTTACGGATTTGATATATCAGGTCCTGCTACTAACTCAAGAGAAGCTGTACAATGGTTATACTTTGCTTACTTAGCAGCTATAAAAGATCAAAATGGTGCTGCTATGAGTATAGGTAGAACTTCTACTTTCTTAGATATATACTTCGAAAGAGATTTAAAAGCTGGAACTATAACTGAAGAAGAAGTTCAAGAATTAATGGACCACTTCGTTATGAAATTAAGAATGGTTAAATTCTTAAGAACTCCTGATTACAATGAATTATTCTCTGGAGACCCAACTTGGGTAACTGAGTCAATCGGTGGTATGGGTATAGATGGTAGAACATTAGTAACTAAAAACTCATTCAGAGTTTTAAATACTCTTTACACTATAGGACCTTCTCCAGAACCAAACTTAACAGTACTTTGGTCAAAAGATTTCCCACAAGGATTCAAAGATTTCTGCTCTAAAGTATCTATAGATACAAGTTCAGTTCAATATGAAAATGATGACTTAATGAGACCTTACTGGGGAGATGACTACGGTATAGCTTGTTGTGTATCTGCAATGAGAATAGGTAAGCAAATGCAATTCTTCGGAGCTAGAGTTAACTTAGCTAAAACTTTACTATACGCTATAAACGGTGGGGTTGATGAAAAATCAGGTGCTCAAGTAGGACCAAGATTTGAACCAATAACTTCAGAATACTTAGATTACGATGAAGTAATGGCTAGATTTGAACCATTCACTGATTGGTTAGCAAACTTATATGTAAATACATTAAATGTAATCCACTACATGCATGATAAGTACTCTTATGAAGCATTAGAAATGGCTTTACATGATAGAGATGTATTCAGAACTATGGCTTGTGGTATAGCTGGATTATCAGTTGCTGCTGACTCATTATCTGCTATAAAACATGCTAAAGTTAAAACTATAAGAAACGAAGCTGGTATAGCTGTAGATTTCGAAATAGAAGGAGATTATCCAAAATACGGAAACAACGATGATAGAGTTGATGATATAGCTATATACTTAGTTGAGTCTATGATGAACAAAATAAGAAAGAACAAAACTTATAGAAATTCAGTTCATACTCAATCAGTATTAACAATAACTTCAAACGTTGTTTACGGTAAGAAAACTGGTAACACTCCATGTGGTAGAAGAGCTGGTGCTCCATTCGCTCCAGGAGCTAACCCAATGCACGGAAGAGATAATAGTGGTGCTTTAGCTTCATTATCATCTGTTGCTAAATTACCATATGAGCATTCTCAAGATGGTATATCTAATACTTTCTCTATAGTACCTGGTGCTTTAGGAAAAGATATGAATGAAAGAGTTAGAAATCTTTCTTGTATGATGGATGGATACTTCACAGATGGAGCTCATCACTTAAATGTTAACGTATTTGATAGAGCTACTCTAGAAGATGCTATGGAACATCCAGAAAAATATCCTCAATTAACTATAAGAGTTTCAGGATATGCTGTTAACTTTATAAAATTAACTAAAGAACAACAATTAGACGTTATAAACAGAACATTCCACGGAAAAATGGCTTAATTTATAACATCTAAATAATTCATAAACTTAGATTCTTACATCAGAGTTTTCAAGTTTACAATCAGTCAATCAAAGTATATTATTTTTAGAGTGTAAGTCTCATCAACTTACACTCTTTTTTTATTCTCATAATATTATTATATCCATATTTCATATATTTATCCGTTATTGTTTTATATTCTTCTTAATCCTTCTCTCCTCCTCTACTTATCACATTATCAATATGTTTTTATAAAATATGTCTATTAAGTTTTAATAGTCCTATTAGGGGTATTATTATAATTATATAATATAGAAATAAAATAATTTATTATTAATTTATATAGACTTAAAATGATTAATATCTTATAATTTAATTATATTGTTTTGTATACAGTATATTAAATTACATTCGAATAAATTTAATTAAAATCAGCTTAGAGGTGACTATTATGGTAAAAGGAAGAGTTCATTCAATAGAAACATTTGGAACAGTAGATGGTCCAGGAATAAGATTTATATTATTTATGCAAGGATGCCCATTAAGATGTAAATATTGTCACAATAGAGATACATGGGATACAAAGTCAGGAAAAGAATATACAACAGATGAAGTAATTGCTCAAGCTTCAAAATACAAATCATATATGAATGCTTCAGGTGGTGGGATAACCGTATCTGGCGGTGAAGCAACTTTACAACCTGAGTTTTTAAATGAACTATTTGTTAAAGCTAAAGAAAATAAAATACACACTTGTTTAGATACATCTGGATTTGTAAATATTGATGTTATAGATCCTATATTAGATAATACGGATCTTGTATTACTTGATTTAAAACATATGTTAGAAGAAGAATCTAAAGAGTTAACTGGTGTAGGAGTTGAAAAGTCACTTAAATTAGCTAAGCATTTAGATGAAAGAAATATACCTGTTTGGATAAGACACGTATTAGTTCCAGGTATAACAGATACTAAAGAAAATTTAGAAGCTTTAGGTGAATTTGTATCTACACTTAATAATGTAGAAAGATTTGAATTATTGCCATATCATTCTATAGGTGTTCATAAATGGGAAAGTATGGGATTAGATTATGAACTAAAAAATATTGAAGATGCTACTAGTGAAGATATTGCTAAAGCTAGTGAAATAATAGAAAAATTCGGTGTTAAGGTTTTTAACAATAAATCTAAATAGATTTAACTGAAAGACTATCTTAAATTTAAGATAGTCTTTTTATAATACAATTCTCCTTTTCCATAAATTTATGTAATAACTATCTATTATATTAAATTATAATATGTCATTAAGTTTTATAATTTTACATTTTATTTAAATAATTCAAAATTATTATAATAAAAAAGCCAGTAGATACTACTCTACTAACTTATGAAAATATAATTATACTTAAACTTAAAATAGTTTAATAATCTTAAATATAATTAAAAATAATCAAATAAATGGTGTATACCTCATAACTCTAAATTATGAGTATACACCACTTGTTTAAAATATTAAGACTAATGACTATTTAGATAGTCTTAAGGTTTTACACATTATTATTTTTTTTGATTGATTCTAGACAGCATTGTTACAGATTCAGCTCTTGTTATATTGTTTACAGGATTTACAAGTCCTTGTTCATTTCCTATTAAATATCCTTGTTCAAGAGCACCTTCTACATATGACTTTGCCCAATCAGACACTTTATATCCATCTACAACTTTATTAAGTTTATCATGGTTATGATCGATAGTACCAGTTATTGTAGTTAATATTTTAGCAGCCTCTTGTCTTGTTATAGGGCTATTAGGATCAAAGTAACGTTCACTTTTTCCGTTAATATATCCAGCTTTTTCTGCTATAGCTATATCTTTATAATACCACTGTGAAGGAAGTACATCCTCAAATGATGACTTTGAACCTTCTGTAAATCCAAAGTACTTATTTACTATTTTTACAAACTCAGCTCTTGTTATTGAATTATTTGGCCTAAAAGTATTATCTTCTGGATATCCTGAAATATACCCTTTAGAAATAAAATCATTAATTTCTTTACTTGCCCAGTGACCATCAATATCTATTAATTTTATATCGTCATTAGAATCTTCAATATTATTTTTAGCAAACTCCATAAGCTTATCAGCTATATTTGAATACTCATCTTTAACTTTTAAAACTATATGAATTTCTTCTTTTAAATTATTAGAATCATTTGCTTTAAAGTTTTTATCCTTACCATTATTTATTATTTTAATATTTACAAAAGTATATCCATTTTTATTTTCAAAGCTCTTTACTTCTGTATTAAGTTTTTTTATATTTGCTAATAAACTATCTACCTTTTCATTGCTAATATTATTAAACTCTATATCTAATGGATTGTCTACTGTTCCTGTACCAGAGTTTAAATTTATTAAATTATTATTTATTGCTTCAACTATTGTAGGAGGTAATAAATCCTCTACTCCTTCAATTGGAGGTACAACTTCTGGAGGCACAACTTCATCATTTGCCTCGACTACTACTACTCTTTCAGCTTGTGTAGTATTTCCATCAGAATCTGTTACTTTATAAGTTAATTTATATACATCTTCTTTATTTATATCAACATTCCCTGTTCTTACTATATTATTAGTTATATTTCCATCTTCTTCATCTGATGCATTAACTCCTGCTGATAAGTCTACAGGTTTACCTTTTTTTGTAACTATCTTATCTAATCCACTTATAACCGGAAGTTGATTAGTTACTGTTATTACTCTAGTTGCTGTAATAGTGTTTCCATCACTATCTGTTACCGTATAAGTTATAGTAGAATCTTCATTTTTACCAGGAGATGGTTTTTTTATTTCCCCTGTAACAGTCGGTTTTAAGTTATTATCACGATTATCTGTTACTGTTATACCATAAAGTAAATCAAATTTGTCTACATCTCCTACTTTAATTGTTATATTTTCCACTCCATTTATTTTTGGAGCTCCATTTGGTATTACATGTATTACTCTATTCATAACAGTCTTATTTCCATTATTATCAGTTACTTCATATTGTACTTCATATACTCCTACAGATAAAGATTTTAAATCAATTTTTGGTAATACTATTTTTTCAGTTATATCCCCATCTTCAAAATCCCATGCTTCAATACCTTCTTTTAAATCAATAGTATTTCCTTCTTTAATTATTAATCCACTTAAATTTTTTATAGTAGGTGCATAATTAGTATTTATATTAGATTCATGTTTGTTAATCAAATCAGAAACTATTAAGTCATCCCAACGAATTGTATTAATTCTATATCCTGCTCGCGTTAATTTATCACTTAAGAATATATCTCCTACAAACTTCTTACTTTTAATATAATTACCTTCTATTATTGTTTCATTATCAGGGACTTCAACATCAAATGAAAAAGTTCCATATATATATTCTGCATTTATTTTAGATCCATTTTTTATTTTAATTTCACCCTCACAATACAACTCTCTTACATTTTCTATATCTGATTTAACATTTAGAGTAGCCTCTCTATAAATATTCAATTTTTTTATGTTTTGAATCTTATTTACATTTGATAAATCTTCTATATTTACAATAGAGCGTTCTTTTGAATTTTTTCCGTCAATTACACCCTCTATATTAACGCCTTTTACAGATATTGCTGAATTTTCAACAGTATGTCCATTTTTGCCGCCTAAATTTATATTTCCTATAGCATTATTATTTAAATTATTGTTAATAATATTAAGAGAGCCTGATGAATCAGAAATAACATCTTTATCTTCTGAACCAATAAAAATATTTGGTTTTCCTATTATTGATGTATTTTTTATTTCTAAATAATTTCCATTTAAAAATATACAATCTTTATCATTTGATGAAAACTCAATTTCTATATCTTCTATATTCAACATACTATTTAAGTATAACTTTTTTTCAAAATTAAGTTTACCTTTATTTTTTCCTTGTTGTTGTTTAATATATACTAATTTTTTAGGCATATTCATATCATTAGGTATAACTACTTCTCCTGTTACATATATAACTCCAGAATCTACAACTAAATCTAGGGCATCTTCAAGATTATTCACAGGATTCCCTTCTGTTCCTGAACCTGATACCCCTTTTGATCCATCTAAATATACCTCGTATAAACTATTATTTTTAAGTTTAGAATTTGTATTTTCTTTAATTTTTTCTATATTTTTTATATCAATATCTTTTAATTCTTCAGCCAATACATTTATAGGCTGATTTACAAGATAACTTAATATCAGTAAAGTACTCAATATTTTTTTTCTTTTTTTCATTTAATATTCTCCTCCAATTAAGTCAATTTCTTCTAACTATTTTATATCTAAACCTTAACATATATAATATATAAAATAGTTTAATCAAAACAATATGCTCCATCCATATAGATAAGGAGATTTTAAAATACATTAACTATTATAATAGAAAATTAACTGATTGTGTTTAGTTAATTTTTTACAATAATAAAACTAAAAAATATAATACTATGAGATTATAATTTTTCAAAAAAATATTATATCATAAAAAACCATTATAATAATGATTAATTACAATGGTTTTGATTTATATTAAAACTCTATATCTTCAACTTCTATATTGTCTATTGCATCTTGTATCAACTTTTCTACATCTAATACATTTTCAGATTTTTCAATTCTATCTAATTTAGGTTTTGTAACTGGTTTCTTAGGAGAAAATACTGTACAACAATCTTCTTCTGGTAATATAGATGTTTCAAATGTACCTATTTTTTGTGCTATATCTATTATCTCAGTTTTATCCATAGCTATAAGTGGTCTAAATACTGGCATACTTACTGATGCATTTGTACAAGTTAAACCTTGTATTGTTTGAGATGCAACTTGTCCTATGCTCTCCCCTGTAACTAATGCATCACAATGTCTACTCTCTGCTACTTGTTGTGCTATTCTCATCATAAATCTTCTTGAAATTATAGTCATTTCCTCATCTTTACAATTTAAACCTATAGCCTTTTGTATTTCTAACATATTTACCTTGTGAAGTCTTACTCTTCCACAGTATTTAGCTAAAATTTGTGCTAAATCTCTAACCTTTTCCTGTGATTTTTCACTAGTGAAAGGATAACTATGGAAGTGTATACATTCTAACTCCATACCTCTTTTAGCTACCATCCATGATGCTACTGGTGAATCTATACCACCTGATAAAAGTGACATTGCTCTACCATTAGTTCCTAGAGGTAATCCACCATAACCTAAAATTGTATCACTATATACCATTACATGATTTTGTCTTAATTCACAATGAATTTTAACTTCTGGATTTCTAACATCTACTGCTATTTTATCTTTTACTTGAGATACTAAATATCCACCTATATCTAAACTCATTTCTTGAGAAGTTAATTTAAAATCTTTATCTCCTCTTCTTGAATCAACTTTAAAAGATTTATAACCTTGATCTATTTTTTCTTCTAGCATTTTTAATGCTAGCTCTTTTAATAAATTATAATCTTTTTCTGCTCTTACAGCTGGGCAAACTCCAACTATACCAAATACTTTTCTAACTTCTTCTACTATTTCTTCGTAATCATATCCATCTAAATCAACGTATATTCTTCCATATTCTTTATATACATTAAACTTTCCTATAGGCTTTAATATATTTTTTACATTTTTTATAAGCTTGTTTTCAAATATATATCTATTTTTACCCTTTACACCTATTTCTCCGTACTTAACAATTAATATATTGTACAATTTTTCCACCTCTTAACTTAATTTTGTCATTCTTAAATTGATTATCTTCTTCTCATTATCATTCTTAAATCACTTACTGATTCTTTGACTATTTTAACTGCTTCTTTTATTTCCTCTTCTGTATTTAAATCAGATAAACTAAATCTTATTGCTCCTTCTATTTCTTGAGGAGAAAGTCCTATAGCATTTAATACATGACTACCTTTTTTCTTAGATGAACAAGCCGATCCAGTAGATACATACACACCTTTTTATTCAAGGTAATGAAGTAACACTTCTCCTTTTATTCCATAAAAAGTAACATTTAATATATGACAAACTCCATCTTCTGGAGAATTTATCTTTATGTCTTCTATATTTTCGATTATTTCTTTTTGTAATAAATCCCTTAGATTTTTCATTTTTTCTATTTTGCCATCTAAGTCTTCATTTATTATTCTTATAGCTTCTCCTAAGCCATATATACCTGGTGTATTTTCTGTTCCTGATCTTATTCCTATTTCTTGTCCTCCACCAGTTAAAATAGGCTTTATTCTATTATTTTCTTTAACATATATAAATCCTATTCCTTTTGGTCCATGTACCTTATGTCCACTAACACTCATAAAATCTATATTGTATCTTGATGGTCTAAAGTTTATCTTAGCATAAGATTGAACCGCATCTACATGTAAGTATACTTTATCTTTTAATGTTTTAAGATGCTTACTTATCTCCTGTATTGGCTGTATGCTACCAATTTCATTATTAACATGCATTATTGTAACTAAGCAAGTTGTAGGCTTTAATGCATTTTTAAACTCCTCTATATCTATTTTACCATTTTTATCAACTTCTAAATATGTAACTTCGCAACCTTCAGATTCTAAATCCTTTAGAGTATTTAATACTGATGGATGCTCTATAGTAGTTGATATTATATGATTTTTTCTTTTTTTATTTAAAGCAACAATACCTCTTATTATAGTATTATTGGACTCTGTTCCTCCAGATGTAAAGTATATTTCTTTGTCTTTTGCACCTAATGTTCTAGCTATACTTTGTCTTATATTTTTTATATTTTTTTCAACTTCTACACCTTTTCTATGTAAAGAAGATGGATTTGCATAGTCTGTATCAAGTGAATAAACCATTTTATCTATAACCTCTTTATATGGCTTCGTTGTAGCACTATTATCTAAATATATCTCCATACATTTCACCAACTTTCTATTATGTACATTTTATTATTTGTTCTATTTTTACCAACTTCATCTATTAATTATCAAAAAGATTAAAAATTCAATATCTATAAATATTATTTATAAAATAGTATCTATTTATTATATCATTAATTTTTTTATTTTTTAACATATAATGGCTTAATAGTATAAATTAAATTTTTCACTACATAAAAATTACTTTTACTATTAAAATGTAATATTTTTGATATTTTTGTAAAAAACTATTGATTAAACTGTCGAACTTTGTTATTATTAATACATGGTTATCCCCCTGATAACCTTAGTAAAATCTCTATTCCCAATACCCCTTTAAATGAATAATTTATATTCATTTATGGCCTACTTCACGATCGGATGCGAAGTAGGTTTTTTTATTTTGTATTTTTAATTTTTTATATTTTTTTTGAAAAACTATTGATTTTAGTGTCGAACTTTGTTATTATTAATACATGGTTATCCCCCTGATAACCTTAATTAAAATCTCTATTCCCAATACCCCTTTTGAACGGATAGACTTTATATCCATTATTGTTAAGTTGACAACGGAAGTCAATTTAGCGAAAAAGAGCTTCCCCAAGCTCTTTTTTTTTTATATTTTTTAATTCTAGACTTAAATAGTTTTTCTTTGATATAATTTATATAAATGTATATATAAATGTTTTAAGATGGCAAAATATAAAACAGTTGTATTTGTTTTTAATATAAAAGGTGGGTGATATTGTAATGAACAAGAAAAAAGTCGCTATAATATTTACTGGTGGTACTATTTCTATGACAGTAGATGATAAGGTCGGTGCGGCAATTCCTACTCTATCAGGAGAACAAATAATGTCAATGGTTACTAACATAGATAAAGTTGCTGATATTGAAGTATTTAATTTTGCTGAAATACCTGGACCTCATATGACACCAGAAAAATTGATAGAATTAAAACATTACGTTAATAATTTACTTGAAAGAGAAGATATCTGTGGTGCTGTTATAACTCATGGTACTGATAGTTTAGAAGAAACTGCGTACTTCTTAGATTTAACTATATCTAGTCAAAAACCAGTTATAGTTACAGGAGCTATGAGAAGTAGTTCTGAACTTGGATATGATGGACCTAGCAATTTATCTGCATCAGTTTGTACAGCTATATCCGATAAAGCTATTGGCAAGGGCGTACTCATAGTTTTAAACAATGAGGTTTTGTTAGCTTCTGAAGCAACTAAAACTGATACATTAGCTTTAAATACCTTTAAGTCACTAAGTAAAGGTCCATTAGGTATAATTGATTGTAATGAACTAGTATTATTTAAAAACACTGAAGATAGAATAGTAATAGATACTGATACAGTTGAACAAAAAGTTGCTTTAATCAAATCTGGAATTGGAATGGATGATGACTTTATAAGATTTGCAGCTGATAGCGATTATAAAGGAATTATAATTGAAGCAATGGGTAGAGGTAATGTACCTCCTAAAATGTATGAAGGTATTAAATATGCTAGAGAAAAAGATATCCCCGTTGTTATAGTTTCTAGATGCCATTCAGGTAGAGTTTTTGATAGCTATGGTTATTTAGGTTCTGGTAGAGATTTAAGAAATATCGGATGCATATTCGGCGGAGAACTTCCAGGCCAAAAAGCTAGAATAAAACTTATGCTTGCACTTGGAAAAACTAATGATTTAGATGAAATAAAAAATTTATTTGAAAAAGGAATATATTTTTAAAATAAAAAAGGGGTCATCTCTTAATAGAGATTAACCTCTTTTACATTTTCCATATTATTCTTTTAGTTAAACACATCTTAGAATTTAAAACTCTATCTCCATCTTTAAATCTTATTTTAATAGAATCTCCATTTTTTTCTATTATAGTACCTTCTTTAAATCTTTTATGATATATTTTATCTCCTATAGTTATACTATCCATTTCTTTTTTAGTTGGAGCTTTTATATCTTCTACAAACCTTGACTTAGAAACTCTTTTGCCATATTTATTAATCGGAGAACTTATACATATATTTTCTTCTGCTCTTGTTATAGCGACGTACATAAGCCTTCTTTCTTCTTCTATTTGACCATTTTTCTTTTCTTCATCATCTATATCATAAGATTTTTCATGTGGTATTGTCCCTTCATTAGCACCTATGATATAAACATTTTTAAACTCTAATCCTTTTGCACTATGCATGGTTGTGAAAATAACACCATCTGTTTCTTTATTATTTTTATTATCTACTATTTCAGATTTTACTCTCTCTATATGCTCTAAATATTCTTGTATAGTTTTAAAGTTTGTAGCTGAACTTTCAAGTTCATTTAATATTTCTATAAGTCCATTCGTCTTTATTTTTCTATTTGCGCAATAATCCAAAATATATCTATCATAATCTAAAGTTGTTCGGATATAAGATATTGCATTTTTAGGATTTAACCCTTTTACATAACTTATATCTATATCTAAATCATTTATAGTTTTAACCTGCTTCGGATGTAAATCGCACTTATTGATTAACGAATTTATAAAATCTGGTTCATCCTTTATCAAATTTAAATTCTCCTTAGAAATATATCTAAAAGGTTTATTTATAATTCTTATCCAATCTTTATTAGAATTTGGATTAACTCCTATTCTTAAATAAGCAAGTATATCTTGGGCAGCCCAATGATCATATATAGTAACTATTGAATCTTTAACTACAAATGGAATTCTCATATCCATAAATACATCAACTAAAGCTCTCGATTGTATATTAGTTCTGTATATTACAGCAAAGTCAGTATACTCCGTATAATCATCTTGAATCTTATCCTTTATATCCTTTGCTATATATACAGCTTCGTCTTCTGAATCTTCAGGTGAAACATAATTTACCTTAGCTCCATTTCCTTGACCACATTTTATAACTTTCTCATATCTATTGTTATTTTTCTCTATTAATCTATTAGCTATATCTATTATTTCCCCCTTAGATCTATAATTTATATCCAATAATACTTTTTTTGTATTAGAAAAGTACTCTTCAAATTCTAATAAGAAATCTGGTCTAGATCCTCTGAATCCATAGATACTTTGATCTTCATCTCCTACTACAAATATATTATTATTTGGATTTGCTATTAACTTTAATGCTTCAAATTGAACCTTATTTATATCTTGAAACTCATCTACAAGAATATATCTATAGACACTTCTAACTCTATCTAAAGCAGCTTTATTATATTTTAATAATTCATATGTTTTTATTAACATATCATCAAAGTCTATTTTGTTCATTTGCTCTTTATAATCTTCATAAAAATTGTATACCTTTATAAATTCATCAGTAGTTAATACCTCTGACTTAAAATCTATTTTATCCATTAACTCATTTTTTACATATGAAATTTCATTTATAACTTGTCCAATTATTTCATCATCATCTGAATTTTCTATATTTAATCCTTTTAATATACTCTTCAGTCCAATTCTCTTTGTCTTTTCATCTAGAATACTTTCAATATTATAATTTTCAAAATATCTTAATATCCTAAAAAACACGGAGTGAAATGTTCCATATGTAACCTTATTCATTCTAAAATCATTGCTTAAAGCTAATGCTCTATTTTTCATTTCAATAGATGAAGCTTTTGTAAAACTTATTGCAAGTATGCTTGTAGGCTTTATATTTTTATTTACAACCATATTAGCTATTCTATATGTTATAACTCTAGTCTTTCCAGAACCCGGCCCTGCAAGCACCATACAAGGTCCATCTATATGTTCTACAGCCTTTAATTGATTTTCATTTAATTTATCTATACTTATCATATACTACCTACCTTGAAGTATTATTTATTTCATTTATAATAGTGTTAAGTATATTCGCTTAACCTAATAATTATTATAATATATAATTGGAGAAAGGAGAAATTTTATGGAAGTAATAACTAAAACTTTAGATGAATTAATAGCTATCCCTCCTAATCATTTTGTATTTGATATAGAAACTACAGGTCTTAACTCAAATTACTGTAAAGTTATTTTGATAGGGATTCTTTTTAATCAAGATAATAAAACTGTTATCAAGCAGTTTTTTGCTAATACAGAAGATGATGAAAAAGAACTTTTACTATCTTTTGTTGATAATATAAAAAATTATCAAAATCATATTACTTTTAATGGATTAACTTTTGATATTCCATTTTTAAATACTAGACTAAAAAAACATAATATCGATTTTTCTCTATCCCAAAACGATGATATTGATATCCTTAAACTAATAAGACCATTTAAGGAAAAACTCTCTCTATCTGATTGTAAACTAAAAACTATAGAAAAATACCTTGGTATTTATAGAGAAGACACAATTTCTGGTAAAGAAAGTGTTGACTTATATAAAAGATATTCTGTTAATCAAGATATAGACTTAAAAGAAAAAATACTTCTTCATAATTATGAAGATATTTATTATTTAGGTATTATTTTTAAAATAAAAGATATTCTAAAACATAAGTTAAATGTTTTATGTATAACTACAAGTAATATATCATTAGAATTAGTTCCAATATCATTTAAAATATCTAAAAATACACTATCAATTAAATATAGTACTTTTGAAGGTAACCTATTTAATATAAATATATATAATGATTCATAT
>Skinner_p2__coassemble_946_pt1 | contig 14533 bp, 11 predicted proteins | sample Skinner_p2__metabat2_high_PE_010 | metagenome-assembled genome bin Skinner_p2
CAATTTGTTACTCCTATTATATATTTATTAATCATTTTGAATTATTTACCTATAATAAAAAAATAACTTATAAAATTTATCTAATATTATTTACTAGTATTTTGCTCTCATATACAATTATATAAATTTTGAATATAGGGTGAATTATCAAAAGAAGAATCTTGGATAAAATCTCAAAAATCAAAAGATAATGGTAAGTATAATTTTGCTATAAAAGATATAGAAACAGGTAAGTATATAAGCGGACTTGGAATACAAAATGTAAACTGGTTATCTAGAGTTGCGTTAGTAGGAATAATGATTGGCGATAAAGACTACTGGGGTAGAGGATACGGTACTAATGCTATGAAAACTTTAGTAAATTTTATATTTGATAATATGAATATAAACAAAGTAAGATTAATTACTTTTTCATTTAACGAGATAGCTATAAAGTCTTATAAGAAATGTGGATTTACAGTTGAGGGTATATTAAAAAATGAAATTTTTAAGGACGAAAAATATTACGATGAAATAATCATGTCCATATTTAGAAACTAATTTAAAAGAGTACCTATAATATAAAAAATATTATATGGTACTCCATTTATTATGCTGATATTTTATTCTTATTTTTATTTGAACTCTTTTTCTTCATATATTCATAAACAGGTAATCCTATTAATGTTATTACTAATCCTATTATAGAATTCTTAGGTTGTGTTATTAGTGTACTTACAACTACAAATACACCACCTATAATAGCAACTATAGGAATTATAGGATATAATGGAACCTTATAAGGTCTTTCCATCTGTGGTTTAGTTTTTCTAAGTTTCATAACCCCAATAAATAACATTGTATAGAATATCCATATAACAAATATAGCTAAATCAGTTAATAAATTAAATTGTCCTGATAGTGAATATAAAATTGATAAACCAACTATTAACCAAGTTCCATTTAATGGAACTCCATTATTATTTAATTTACTAAATGTTTTTGAGAAAGGAATTCTATTTTCACTTGCCATCGTATATGGAATTCTTCCTCCTGTTAATATAAATCCATTTAATGTTCCAAATACAGAAATTAATATTCCTATACTTATTAATTTTGCTCCTATTGGACCAAATAATTTGCTTGCAACTAATGTAGCAGGTGCACTTACTAATGCCATCTCAGATGCTGGTACTACTCTTAAATATGCTACATTGATTATAAGATAAACAGCCATAACTAAAGATATACCACCTACTATTGCCATCGGTAAATGCTTAGATGGATTTTTCATTTCTCCAGCTAACGTTCCAACATATATCCACCCATCATATGCAAATAAAGTTGCTATAAGAACTTGAGATAATACTGATATAATATTACTTCCTTCTCCTACTAAAGGTGTCATCATAGGTGCTGATGAATTTCCTTTAAATAATCCAAATATAATTATAACTGCTAAAGGCAATAGCTTACATATAGTAGATGCAGTTTGAATTGCACCACCAAACTTTGCGCCTAATGAATTTAGTAAAACAATGAAAACTATTAATCCTATTGCAATAGCTATAACATATACATTATTATTTAGGCCTAATAAGCTAACACATTCTTGAGCAAATATAATTCCTAATGCTGCAACTATTGCTGGTACAAATAGTATTATCTGCATCCAACCAGTTAAAAATCCGATTCGTTCTCCATATATTTCTTCTAAGTATACCATAAAACCACCTGGTTTTATTATACTAGCTGATATTTCTGCCGCTGTTAATCCTGCTGCAATAGTTATAAGGCCTCCCATTAACCATGCTAATAATCCTAGTCCTGGCCCTCCATTAGTCGCACTATATATAGCTTGAGGTTTAAAGAATACACCTGATCCTATTAATATACCAACTACTGTAGAAAGTGCAGCATTAAATCCTATACTTTTTCTTAACTGCTGATTTGAGTTTTTATTCATTAAATACACCCCCTCTAAATTTATATAAATTACATTTTTAACTTATTTTTTCATATTTTACTATTATATTAATAATTTTTCAATATAAAGAATAATTTTTTTGAATTTTTTAATAAATTATTTAATAATATTTTATATTTATAATTTACGGATATTTTGTAATTAAATTTATACCATAATTTCTTTATACGTAAAACTTTATACGTAAAAAAAGTAGCAAAATGCTACTCTTTTATTTAATCAACAGTTATATCATAACCATGTTCTCTATATTGATTTATTATCTCATCCCATACTTCTTCTACTCCAGTTTTCTTTAAAGAAGATATAGGTATTATTTTTTCATCTTTTTCTAATTGTAATTTTTTTCTTATAATGCTAAAGTGTTTTTGATACTGACCTCTAGATATCTTATCTGCCTTAGTTGCTATTACAACACAATTATATCCAAAGTGCTTAATCCATTCATACATCATAACATCATCATTAGTTGGCTCATGTCTTATATCTACAAGTAAGAATATTGCACATAATTCTGGTCTATCTTGTAAATATCTTTCCATTATAACTCCCCATTTGTCTTTTTCAGACTTAGCTATTTTAGCATATCCATAACCAGGAAGGTCTACAAAGAAGAATTCTTTATTTATAAGATAGAAGTTTATAGTTCTAGTCTTACCTGGAGTTTGACTCGTTCTTGCAAAGTTTCTTCTATTTAGTAGTGTATTTACTGTAGATGATTTTCCTACATTAGATCTTCCAACTAACGCTATTTCAGGTATTCCATCAGCTGGATATTGAGATCTATTTATTGCACTCATTGTTATTTCTGAGCTTCTTATTTTCATTATTTTTCACCATTCCTTAATAATGCATGTTCTAACACTTCATCCATATGTTCAACAAGCACAAATTCCATTTGTTCTTTTACATTTTGAGGTATTTCTTCTAAATCTGCTTCACATTCTTTAGGAAGTAATACTTTTGTTATTCCTGCTCTATGAGCAGCTAATAATTTTTCTTTTATACCACCAACTGCTAATACTCTTCCTCTTAAAGTTATTTCTCCAGTCATTGCAACATTATTTATTACTGGTATATTAGTTAATGCTGAAAGTACAGCTAGAGCCATAGTTATACCTGCTGATGGTCCATCTTTTGGCACTGCACCTTCTGGAAGATGTATATGTATATCATTTTTAGTATAGAAATCTGGGTCTATATCAAATCTATCTGCTATAGATCTTATGTATGATATACCAGTTTGAGCAGATTCCTTCATAACAGTTCCTAACTTACCTGTTAAAACAACTTGTCCTTTTCCTTTTAAAACATTAACCTCTGCAGTTAAAGTTTCTCCACCAACAGCTGTCCATGCAAGTCCTGTTACAATTCCAACTTCTGGTTTAGTTCCTACTACTTGATGTCTATATCTATTTTTACCTAAATATTCATCTAAGTCGTCTTTAGTAATAACTACTCCCTCTAAAGAAGGATTTTCTACATATTTTTTAGCCACTTTTCTGCATATTTTACCTATAGTTCTTTCTAAATTTCTTACACCAGCTTCTCTTGTATATGAGTCTATTATATCTCTTATAACTTCATCATCCATTTTTATAAAATCTGCTTCTAAAGCATGTTCTTTTAATTGTTTTGGAAGTAAATACTTTTTAACTATATTTAGTTTTTCATCTTCTATATATCCAGATACCTCTATTATTTCCATTCTATCTAATAGTGGTCTCGGTATAGTACTTAAACTATTTGCAGTAGTAACAAATAATATTTTCGATAAATCAAAAGGCACTTCTACATAATGATCTACAAAGTCCTTATTTTGCCCTGGATCTAATACTTCTAACATTGCTGAAGCTGGATCTCCTTTATAATCAGAAGACATTTTATCTATTTCATCTAATAAAAATACTGGATTTTTAGTTTGAGCTTCTTTTAATCCATTTATTATTCTACCGGGTATTGCTCCAACATAAGTTCTTCTATGTCCTCTTATTTCAGCTTCATCTCTAACTCCACCTAAAGAGATTCTTACAAATTTTCTTCCTAAAGAATCTGCTATTGATTTAGCTATCGATGTTTTACCAACACCGGGAGGTCCAACTAAACATATAATAGGACTTTTTAATGATTTAGATAATTTTCTTATAGCTAAATATTCTAATATTCTTTCTTTAACTTTTTCTAAACCATAATGTTCATCATCTAGTATTTCTTTAGCTTTCTCTAAGTCAATCTTATCTCTAGTTTCTTTATTCCAAGGTAATGAGAATACTGTGTCTAAATATGTTCTACTAACAGAAACATCTGGCGACATAGGAGATATTTTAGAGAATTTATTTATTTCTTTTGCTATTTTTTCTTTTGTTTCCTTAGGAGCTTTTATTTTATTAAGCTTTTCTCTATATTCATCAGCCTCAGAGTTTATATCTTCTTCATCTCCTAACTCTTTTTGTATAGCTTTCAGTTGTTCTCTTAAATAATATTCCTTTTGAACCTTATTCATTTGCTTTTTAACTCTTAGAGTTATTTTCTTTTCTATTTTTAATATTTCTATTTCTTCTAATAATATAGTATATATTAACTCTAATCTTTTCTTAACATCAAATTCTTCTAGTATTGATTGCTTTTGTTCTGGTTTTAAGTATATGTTTGCAGCTATAGTATCTATAAAACGATCTACATTATCTATATCTGCTAAAGATATTAATATTTCTGGAGAAACTCTATTTCCTATATTTATGTACTCTTCAAAAGCGTCAAAAATATTTCTTACAAACGCTTCAACCTCAGCATCTTCATCTGCATTTTCCGCATCATATGCAACTTCTTCTATAATTGCTTTAAAGTAGCCTTCTTCTTCATCCATTCCTACTTCTTTTATTTTACCTCTTGAAATACCTTCTACTAATACACGCACTGTATTTCCTGGTAATTTAATCATCTGCTTTATTTTACATATTGTTCCTACATGATAGAAATCGTCCGTAGTAGGTTCATCTGTCTCAGCTTCTTTTTGAGAAGTTAAAAATACTAAATCATCGTTTAAAGCTCCAGCATCTAAAGCTTTTAATGAAATTTCTCTACCTACATCAAAGTTTAATATCATATATGGAAATATCGCTAATCCTCTAAGTGGAATTAACGGTAATTCATGTTCAATCTTAGTATAATTCTGTTCCACCAATATCACTCCTTATTAAAGTGCTAGATTTTATTGCTTTATATATTATATATTTACAATTCTTAATTTTCAACATTAATAATAATCTATAATATATTTTGCCCTTATTTCATAATGTATAAACTCTTTAATATTTATTATACACTATATTTTAATTTACACAAATTAATAAGCATTTAAAGGACTTATTTATAGTATATATATTTATTTTGTCATTTATTTTGAATTATATTATAATAAAAAACAGCCTAATTTTTAGGCTGTTTTTTATTAATTATTATGCAGATTCTTCTTCATCCTTAGATACTAAAATAGGTTGTTCTGTTCCTTCTACTGATTCTTTTGTTACTATAACTTTTTTAACATCATCTCTAGAAGGTACTTCATACATACACTCCATCATAGTATTTTCAACTATACTTCTAAGACCTCTTGCACCAGTGTTTCTTTCTATAGCCTTTTTAGCTATAGCTCTAAGAGCATCATCTCTAAATTCTAACTCAACATCATCAAGTTCTAATAACTTTTGATATTGTTTTACTAAAGCATTTTTAGGCTCTTTAAGAATTTGCATTAATGCTTCTTCGTCTAGTAAGTCTAATGTTGCTACAACTGGTATCCTTCCTATAAATTCTGGTATTATACCAAACTTTAATAAATCTTCTGGAAGAACTTGTGCATATATTTTTCCTAAATCTATATCTTTTTTGCTCTCTATTTTAGCTCCAAAACCAAGTGTTTTCTCACCACCACGTTTTTGGATTATTTTTTCTATTCCATCAAAAGCTCCACCTAATATGAATAATACATTAGTAGTATCTATTTTTAAGAATTCTTGATGTGGATGTTTTCTTCCACCTTGAGGTGGAACATTGGCAACTGTTCCTTCTAATATCTTTAATAGCGCTTGCTGAACACCTTCTCCACTAACATCTCTTGTTATTGATGGATTTTCTGATTTTCTCGCAATTTTATCTATCTCGTCTATGTATATTATTCCTCTTTCAGCTTTTTCTATATCAAAATCAGCGGCTTGAATAAGTTTTAAAAGAATATTTTCAACATCTTCACCCACATATCCAGCTTCTGTTAATGATGTAGCATCTGCCATAGCAAAAGGTACATTTAATGTTTTTGCTAAAGTTTGAGCTAGTAAAGTTTTCCCTGAACCAGTTGGACCTAATAATAATATATTACTTTTTTGTATCTCTATATCCTTAGTACTAGCTTTTTTGTTGTAGATTCTTTTGTAGTGATTATATACAGCTACTGATAATGCTTTTTTAGCTCTATCTTGGCCTATAACATAATCATTTAATATCTCCATCATTTCCTTTGGCTTAGGTAAAGATGCAGTATCCTCTTCAACTACTTCCTCTATTTCTTCTTGTATTATTTCATCGCAAAGTTCAACACACTCATCGCATATATAAACATTTGGACCCGCAATTAACCTTTTGACTTGTTCTTGATTCTTGCCGCAGAATGAACATTTTAACTGTCTTTTGTCTTCATTTTTTGACATATTAGGCACCTCTTTCTATCTACGGTCTATTTGTAATTACTTCATCTATTAAACCATATTCTTTAGCTTCAATTGATGACATGAAGTTATCACGCTCAGTATCCATTTGAATTTTTTCTAATGGTTGACCTGTTCTTTCTGATAGTATTTGATTTAAAGTATCTTTCATCTTTAAGATTCTCTTAGCATGTATTTCTATATCAGTCGCCTGACCTCTTGTTCCACCTAATGGTTGGTGTATCATTATTTCACTGTTTGGTAAAGCAAGTCTCTTACCTTTTGCTCCTGCTGCTAATAAGAATGCTCCCATAGATGCTGCCATTCCTATACATATAGTACTTACATCAGGTTTAATGTATTGCATAGTATCGTAAATAGCCATACCTGCTGTTATACTTCCTCCTGGTGAGTTTATATATAAATATATATCTTTATCTGGGTCTTCTGATTCTAAAAATAATAACTGTGCTACTATAAGTCCTGCTGTAGCATCATTTACTTCATCACCTAAAAATATAATTCTATCCTTTAAAAGTTTTGAATATATATCGTAAGATCTTTCTCCTCTTCCTGTTTGCTCAACAACTACAGGTACTAATGCCATCTGCTATACCCCCTAAATCTCTTATTTATTCTATATATAATTTACAGTAGCCTAAAGGGCTACTGTAAGATTAAGCTATTGTTGCATTTTCAACTAATAAATCTAGTGTTTTTCTTATTTTTATTTGACCTTTTATATCTTCTATATCAGTTTCTCTTAATGAAGATTTTATCTTTTCAACTTCCATGTTGTACATAGCAGCCATTTTTTCTAACTCAGCATCTACATCTGCATCATTTACTTCTACATTTTCTTTTTCAGCTATAGCTTCTAATATTAAAGAAGATTTAACTAATCTTTCTGCATCTGCTTTTCTTTCTTCTCTTAACTCATCTAAGCCTCTTCCAGTCATTTCTAATAGCTGTTGTAAGTTTAATCCTTGATATTGTAATTGATAGTTAAGTTCCATTAACATATTGTCTATTTGATGTTGAACCATAGCTTCTGGTACTTCTACTTCTGTATTTGCACAAACTTTTTCAACTAAAGCATTTTTCATTTCAGCATCTGCAGCATTTTTAGCTTGCTCTTCTAACTTAGCTTTTACATCAGCTCTTAATTCAGCTAAAGTTTCGAATTCAGTAGTATCTTTTGCAAATTCATCATCTAAAGCTGGAACTTCTTTAACCTTTACATCGTTTACTTTAACGTTGAATACTACTGGCTTTCCAGCTAAGTTTTCTGCATGGTAAGTTTCTGGGAAAGTAACGTTAACTTCTACTTCTTCTCCTGCCTTTTTACCAACTAATTGATCTTCAAATCCTGGTATGAAAGTATTTGAACCTATAACTAAGTTATAGTTTTCACCTTTTCCACCTTCGAAAGCTACTCCATTTTCAAATCCTTCGAAGTCTATAACAGCTGTATCTCCATTTTCTAAAGCTCTACCTTCAACAGATGTTAATCTAGCGTTCTTGTTTAACATTTCATTTAAACTTGCTTCTACTTCTTCTTCACTTACAGTATTGTCTACTTTAGATATTTCTATACCTTTGTAAGCTCCTAATTCAAATTCTGGCTTAACTTCAACATTTACAACCATAACTAATCCGTTATCTTTGCTTATTTCTTCTATGTCTAAGTCTGGTCTATCTATTGGATCTATGTTTAATTCCTTTATAGCCTCTGGATATACTTCTGGGAATAACATATCTATAGCATCATTGTAGAATACTCCCTTTCCATATTGAGTTTCTATAACTACTTTTGGAGCTTTACCTTTTCTGAATCCTGGTATGTTGTATTTACCTTTAGTTTTGTTATATGCTTTATTTACTGCTTCTTCAAATTTATTATTATCTACAGTTATTTTTAAAGTAACCTTGTTACCTTCTTTTTTTACTAATTCTGCTTTCATTAGTTTATTCCTCCTATATTGTTGTTATGTAATGATTTATATAGCTTAACTCTTTAATTATAGCACATAAGTTTTTTTATTTACAAGTGTTGGGTTAATTTCATAAACATAGACAATTCAATAGTTTTTATAATCTTATTTGCTCTATTTTTATATTATCATTTTCAATGTTCATTATAGAAAAACTTTTATAATCCACTCTCCTTGGTAAAGATACACTTCCAGGATTTAGATATATAATATTATCTTTCTTAAAGTTTAATGGAGTATGTGTATGACCAAATATAACAATATCAGCACCTATACTTTTAGCCTTATCTTCTATTTCATCAAGTCCATACTTTACATTATATTTATCACCATGACATAAAAATATTACTTTATCTTCTATATCAAATATAAGTTCATCTTCCACATTATCAAAATCACAATTACCCTTTACTGCAATAATTCCAACTTTAGTCATATTATGTATATACTTAGAATCCGAAAAGTTATCTCCTGCATGGATTATTAAATCACAATCTTTTAAGTAGGGTATTGTTTTGTCAATACACGTCTTAATCATATGTGTATCACTTAATATTCCTATTTTCATTGCTTACCTACCCTTTTCTTGAACTCTACCTTCATTAGTTTTAAAGCATTAGCTCTATGACTTATAGAATTTTTAACTGAAGAAGGTATCTCTGCAAATGTCTTATTATATCCATCAACTATGAATAATGAATCATATCCAAATCCATTTTTACCTTTTTCTTCAAATCCTATATGACCTTCACAAGTTCCCCTTACTACAAATTCTTTTCCATCAGGGAAAACAACAGCTATAGCAGATACAAATCTTGCTCTTCTTTGGCTCATTGGTATATTTTTTAAAGACTTAATTAGTTTTTGTCTATTTTCTTCATCAGTAGCATTCTCTCCTGCAAATCTAGCAGAATATATTCCTGGTTTTTTTCCTATGGCATCAACTTCTAAACCTGAATCATCAGATATAGCTATCATTTTAGTCTTCTTAGCTATTGTTCTAGCCTTTATTAAAGCATTATGCTCAAAAGTTTTTCCATCTTCAACAATTTCAATTCCACCTAAATTTACATCGTTTAAAGAGTATATTTTATAATCTAGATCATCCAATATATCCCCTATTTCCTCTAATTTATGAGCATTATTAGTAGCTATAACTACTTCATCTCCATACTCTACTCCAAGTATTTCATCTGCAATCTCACCTAATGCTTCTCTTTGAGCTTTTATTAATTCTTTATTCCCTTTTTCTCCAAGCTCTAATAATTTATTTAAATCGTCTCTAGAGAATGGTCTTTCCTCTCCTGTCCCTTGGACTTCAACAAATTCACCTTTATCTGTCATTATTACGTTCATATCTACTTGTGCATTTGAATCTTCCTCATAACATAAGTCAAGTAAATGTTCTTTTTCAACTATACCAACACTTATAGCTGATACAAAATTTGCTATTGGCATATGCTTTATTGCTTTTGATTTATATAACTTATTTATAGCATCTACTACAGCTACAAAAGCTCCTGTTATAGAGGCAGTTCTAGTTCCTCCATCTGCCTGTATTACATCACAGTCAACCCATATAGTTCTTTCCCCTATTTTAGTTAAATCTACTACAGATCTTATTGCTCTACCGATTAATCTTTGTATCTCTTGTGTTCTACCATCAACTTTTCCCCTTGATGATTCTCTTACCTTCCTTTGATGAGTTGATCTTGGAAGCATTGAATACTCAGCATTTATCCAACCTGTTCCTGTATTTCTTAAAAATGGAGGTACTTTATCTTCAATAGATGCTGTACATATAACCTTTGTTGATCCCATCTCTATAAGCACAGATCCTTCTGCATACTTTGTATAATTTCTAGTAATTTTTATATCTCTAATTTGGTCATTCTTTCTATTATCAATTCTTGCCATTTATAATACCTCACTTAAATCTATCTAATACTTTTATATATTAAATTTATATATTTTTATAACTACTTTATAATTTTTATTAATATTATAGTTATAATATTATCATAAGTAGTTAGGATTTTTCCATATTTAAGCATCTATATATATATTTAATATCCTTAATATTTCGAGTCTAACTTCTATATATTTTCTAAATACTATATCAATTTACTTTCTACTTCTTCTTTAGATGATAATTTACAAAGTTCTATAAATGTATCTTCATCTATTACCTTTATACCTAATTCATTGGCTTTTATTAGTTTTGATCCCGCTTCTTCTCCTGCCAATACAAAAGTAGTTGACTTACTTACACTTGATGTTGACTTTCCTCCTCTTGACTCTATCATCTCTTTTGCATCATTTCTTTTTAATGTAGGAAGAGTACCTGTTAAAACAATTTTCATACCTTCAAATACCTTATTTATATCAGCATTTTCACTTTCTATAACTTTAGTATTTAATCCATATTCTTTTAATTTCTCTACTACTTTTATATTTTTATCTTCTTTGAAGAATTCAACTACACTATTTGCCATAGTCTCACCAAACTCTTCTAAGTTTACAAGCTCACTTGCTGTAGCATTCATTATTTTATCTAAATCTTTATAGCTATTAGCAAGTATTTTTGCTCCCTTTGTTCCTATAAATTTGATGCCTAGTCCATTAATTAATCTCCATAAATCATTTTCTTTTGATTTATTAATTGCATTTATAAGATTAGTAGCCGATTTTTCACCCATTCTTTCTAAATTTACTATATCTTCTTTTCTTATTTTATATAGATCTGATATGTCATTTATTATATTTTCGTTTAATAATAAACTTATTATAGATTCTCCTAAGCCATCTATATTCATAGCGTCTCTAGATGCAAAATGTATTATTCCTCTTCTTATTTGAGCTGGACAAGATATATTTATACATTTTACAGCAGCTTCACCCTCTAACCTTACTGTTGGCTCTGAGCAAACTGGACAATTATCAGGCATATTAAATTCTATCTCATCACCATTACGTTCTTCTTTTATAACTTCAAGTACTTGAGGTATTATATCTCCTGCCTTTTGAACTAAAACTGTATCATTAATCCTTATATCTTTTTCCTTTATATAATCTTCATTATGTAATGTTGCTCTACTTACATTTGTTCCTGCAAGTCTTACAGGCTCTAAAACAGCTGTAGGAGTTATTGTTCCCGTTCTTCCTACTTCTACTATAATATCTATTATTTTTGTTTTTTTCTTTTCCGCTGGGAATTTATATGCAATAGCCCATCTTGGACTTTTTGCTGTGTATCCCATAGACTCTCTTTGATTTAAGTTATTTACTTTTATTACCATTCCATCTATCTCAAATGCTAGTTTTTCTCTATTTTCTGTCCAATATTCAATATGTTCTATTACTTCATCTATGTTTTTGCACACCTTATAATTTGGACTTACAGAAAATCCTAATTCATTTAAAAATTCTAAAGACTCACTATGACTTTTAAATTGATTGTTTTGTGAATACTCTAAGTTGAATATAAATATATCTAATGGTCTTTTAGCCGTTAACTTTGGATCTAATTGCCTAAGAGACCCTGCTGCTAAATTTCTTGGATTTGCAAATACTTGAAGTTCTTGCTCTTCTTGTTGCTCGTTTACCTTTTTAAAATCTTCCTTCGATATGTATACTTCTCCTCTTACAACTATCTCATCATTGTTATTTATTTTTAGAGGTATGCTTTTAATAGTCATTAAATTTTTAGATATATCCTCTCCTATAATACCATTACCTCTAGTCGCTCCATATTGAAATTCTCCATCATCATATGTAAGACCTACTGATAAACCATCTATCTTAAATTCAACTACATATTCAATATCTTCATTTACCATATCTCCCACTCTTTTATCAAAATCTTTTAAATCTGAATATGAATATGCATTAGATAAGCTTAACATTGGTATTTTATGTGTTATCTGATTGAATTTTTCTAGTGGCTTTCCACCGACTCTATTAGTTGGAGAATCTATCCTCTTAAATTGTGGATTTTCTTCCTCTAATTTAATTAACTCTTTTACTAAATTATCATATTCTATATCCGATATTTCTGGACTATCTTCATTGTAATATTTTTCATTATGATAATTTATTTTATTTATTAATTCATTTATTGTTTTTTCTATATTCATCCTATATCACCTCTTAGCTATAAATCTCTTTTAGTATTGCCATTTCATTGCTTTATTATATTTTTAGTATATCATTCTAGGTTTATATTTGTAGAAATTTTTTACATTTTTTAGCTTTAGAACTTTTAAAACTATAGTTTAAAAGCCACTTTAACTTATTTTTATTTAGCAAAATACTTTTTTTACTGTGTTTTTTTGTCGTAAAATACAGAAAAAAGTATTGAAATTTATTCGGAAATCGTTATAATAATTGATGTAATTATTATAACTAAAATTTTAACAGAAGAAAGGAATCTAAAAATGGAGAACAAACAACTTCAAAAAAGCTTAGGCGCTGCTGCTGCTTTATCAACTGTTGTTGGTATGGTTATCGGTGGTGGAGTATTCTTCAAGCCTCAAGCTGTTTACACTTTAACTGGTGGTGCACCAGGACTTGGAATGATATCTTGGATTTTAGCAGGTATAATGACAATAGCTGCTGGACTTACTGCAGCAGAAGTATCAGCTGCAATACCTAAAACAGGTGGAATGATGGTATATATAGAAGAAATATACGGTAAGAAATTTGGTTTCTTAACAGGTTGGATGCAATCTGTATTATTCTTCCCAGCTACAATAGCTGCTTTAGCAGTTATGTTCGGACAACAATCTGCTGGATTATTAGGAAATGAATCTTTAGTAATACCTATTACATTAGGAGTTATATTATTAATAGCTGTATTAAATTCTTTTGGTTCTAAAACTAGTGGTTTAATACAAACTGTATCAACTATAGGTAAATTACTTCCTCTTATATTAATAATAGTATTTGGATTTATAAAAGGTGAAGGAAATAACCCTATAGTACAACCTATGGTTGCTGAAGGTTTAAGCCCAATAGGTGTTATAGGTCAAGTACTAATAGCTATATTATTCGCTTATGATGGATGGATAAACGTTGGTGCTATAGCTGGTGAAATGAAGGATCCAGGAAAAGATTTACCAAAAGCAATAGTTGGTGGTTTATCTTTAGTTATGGCAGTATACGTAGTTATAAACTTAGCTTACCTTTGGGTATTACCAGCTAATGAATTAGCTCAATACGCTTCTCCTGCTTCAGCAGTTGCTGAACAATTATTTGGACCAATGGGTGGTAAGTTTGTAACTGTTGGTATATTAGTATCTGTATTCGGTGCTCTTAATGGATACCTATTAACTGGACCAAGAATAACTTATACATTAGGTGCTAACAAAAGTTTACCTGAAGCATTAGGTAAGTTAAATAAAAATGGTTCTCCAGTTAATGCAACATTAGCAATGGCAATATTATCATGTTTATATGCATTGTCAGGACAATTTAACTTATTAACTGATTTATCTATATTTGCTGTATGGGTATTCTATGTATTAACATTTGTAGGTGTTATAAAACTTAGAAAAGATCAACCAAACTTACACAGACCATACAAGGTACCTCTATATCCTATAATTCCAATAATAGCTATATTAAGTGGAGCATTCGTTGTATTAAACCAATTATTATTATCTGGTACTAAGAATACAATGATATCTTTAGGAGGGGTTATAATAACTCTTATAGGTTTACCTGTTTACTCTTATATGAGTAAGAAGAACGCTAATTCTAAAGAAGATATAAGAAAATCTGCTTAATACAAAAAAACTACTCATTTATGTGAGTAGTTTCAGAGCGTAGACAAAGTCTACGCTCTTTTATTTTTGTCAATACTCCTTATG
>Skinner_p2__coassemble_959_pt1 | contig 14354 bp, 14 predicted proteins | sample Skinner_p2__metabat2_high_PE_010 | metagenome-assembled genome bin Skinner_p2
CAAAGCCTTATAGGCGTAGAGCAAACCACCCGTTTTACGGGTGGTCATGATTATGTACAAGGAAATTACGATATAAAATTTTTGTAGATAGCCAATGAATATAAATGATGCCAATAACTTTAGGAACGTAAAAAATGACATTTTAATCAACGGATGTGACCGAAACGGTAGCGAGTGTCATATCGTTGGCGACATGATCGTAGCAAATTTTTTATAAGAAATATATATTCAAAAAGGCAGAGTCGTGTTTTCCGACAGGGGCTAATTGATATTATCAAGGAAAAATCTAAATAGTTATTTTTTAGAAAGGGTATCCATACCTATATCATTTCTGGTTTTAGATATAATTCAAAAAAAGAAACTCTATGGGTAAAAAGAAAATAAGTTAATGCTTCTAACTTGTCTATAAATATAATTCCACTAGGGATAATATATATTAGTTATTGTAACATTATTATAAACAGGCTCACAAACATCTGTTATTTATAATATATAATCAGCTAATTCTTTTTGACTTACTAGGTTATAAAAATTTAAACTATTATGCTATTTGTATTTTATCCGTATATCAATAATATAGTATATTTTTTAAATTATTTGAATTGTTAGTAGAGGAAATAAAAAATGAATAGTGTAAGCAATAATCCGTATAGAGGAATTAATACAACTACACAAAATAATAATATACAAACCAATATCAAACCACAAATAAATAAAGTAGAAAGTACTCAACAACAAGTGGTTGAGAATTTTGTAAATAAAATTAAAGAAGAAATAGAAAAAGCACAATTGATTTGTATAAAAATAGTTAAGGGTGAATATGTAAGCAAGAGTGAATTAGATTTTATAAGTAAAAAATATCCTGATATGAAGCAATTAACAGAAAATTCATTAAAAGACTACGACAGAATAATAAAAGAATTAAAGCTTTGTAAAAATCATGAAGAAATAGAGAAAGTATTATCTAAGTTTTCTAAAGAAATATTGCCAAGTGCTAAAAATGACTATATAAATCAGTTACAATCTAAGCTAAAAAATACAGTATTACAAGAAATTATTAAATTTAGTGAAAAGATAAAACTTGAAATACAAAAAGCAGAAAATATAGCTTTAAAAATGGTTAAAGGAGAAGAAATATCCCCTAAAGAAGAAAACTTTTTAAAACAAAAGTACCCTAATATAGAAAAAATATATCAACAAACAACGAGGTACATTGAAAGATTAAAGATAGACTTAAAAAATTGCAAAACAGAACAAGAAAGACAATTAATATTATCTAAAGAAATTAAGAATTTAGAGTTAGAAAAAAATGCTTTAAGTAGTACTGAAATTAAATTTAAGAGTATTGCAATAAAAGAAGTTGAACAGCTTTTGAAAAATAACAAAGAAAATATCAAAAAATTACAAGTAATTGTATTTAAGATAATTAGCGATAAAAGTTTAAATAAGTCTGATGAAAAATTTATAAGTGAAGAGTATCCAAATATAAAAGAAGTTATTATAGATGAGAGAAAAAATTATCAGTATTTAAACGAATTATCTAAAAATGATAAAAATAAAGATAAAGTATTATCTGATACTATTAAAGATATAGAGTATCAAATCAAAAATGGAAGAATTAATGAATATCAAGCTATGATAAAAAAAATTATTATAGAAAATATTAAAAGGGAAAGAAAAGACAGTATAAACTATTATATGAATTTATACTTAAATATGATATTTACTACAGTAACAGAAAACAAAATAGCAGTTATAACGTTAATAGTAATAATTTTAGTCATAGCGAATTTTTATAGATAGAAATACATTGTATGTTAATTTTAGAATTATGTATGCTATAATAAAAAATATAATAAAATTATTAAAAATATTATAAAATAAATGGAGGACTAGTAAGACATCAATGAGTAATATAAGCCAAATTGTATTAAATACAATGATACATCAAATGAATAATTCAAATAGTAGTAGGGCTACTTCGAATACTGAGTCATTTAGTAAACTACTTCAAACTTCGCTAATGTCATCGGGTAGTAGTGGATGTTCATGTAACAGTAGTGGTGGGATTTCTTCTTTAGGAATGATAGCAACTTTAACAGGACTACTTAATCAAAATAAGTTGAATGAAAGTACTTCTAGTATAAGTAATGAATTAAATAGTAATAGTCAAACTACGGAAACTAATAATCAAAATTCAAATGTAAATATTAGTACTTCTATAAATAACACCACATCTACAAATAGTTCTACATCTGTAAATAGTACTACAGAAAGTGTTGACCCAAATATGGACAAAGCTATAAATTTATTAAAAGAACAGCTAGGTAAACCATATGTATGGGGAAATGAAGGACCAGATTCTTTTGATTGCTCTGGACTTGTTCAATATATTTATAAAAATGCACTTGGAAAAAACTTACCTAGAGTATCATATGAGCAATCTAAGGTTGGAAAAGCTGTTTCTAGAGAAGATTTACAACCAGGAGATTTAGTATTTTTTGACACTATGAACAAAGGTAGAGTAAGTCATGTTGGAATTTATATAGGTAACAATGAATTTATACATGCAGCAAACTCTAAAAAAGGAGTTATAAAGTCTACTTTAACAGGATACTATGATAAGAAGTTTATAAATGCAAGAAGACCATAATTAAATATATATTTTAGAAAAGTCTCTATAGGTAAAAGATTAGATTTGCTTATAGAGGCTTTATTTTATTGTAAATATATAGATTAAAGGAAATATTCGACAAAAAATTATAAAATCATACAGGATTACAAAGTTTTGACGTATATTAAATATATAATCAATATAGAATGCGAGAATAATAGGAGGATAATATATGAATAAAAAACTTGTATCATTAGTTTTATCGGGTTTAATAGTTTTAAATAGCACAGGTTCTTTAGAAAATATATATGCAGATAGCAATAAGAAATCTAATGAATTAGTAAAAAATCAAGATACTAAATCAACTAAAGTTGTATATTTAAAAAATGGTGAAGGAGATAGAAATGCAGGAAATGGTACTGCTGATAGACCATATCAAAATATACGTACAGCTTTAAAAAATATAAAAGATGGTGAAACTCTAAAACTTGTAGGAACTGTTTTATATACTGAGTATGATAAAGATAGTGCAGGAGCAGCATTACCATTAATTATTGATAAAAATATTACTATAGAAGGTGATGGTAAATCGGGGTTTTACCTAAGAGCTCCGATACAGCTAGGTGCAGATGTTACCTTCAAAAATATTAGATTAGAAATGGTACCAGAAGTTTCATTAGGTAGAATGTTAGGACAAGTTGTACCTAGAAGTGCAACAATATTTGTAGCAGGTCATGAATTAACATTAGATAACGTTAATACAAGAATTGGAACAAGTGCAAGTCAATATAATGATAGACCATATATAAGTGGTGGTACTTATAAAGACAAACCTATTTATAAAAAAGAAGGTACATCAAAAGCTAAATCTACAATTAATATAAAAAATCCTAATTCAGAAACTAAGTTTTCTGGAATATATGCAGGAGACTATTATAAAGATTTAGATTTAGATGTGGAAATAAATATAGATGGGAATGTTGTATCAGAGAATAAAATTTATACTGGTGGACATAAATATAAATTAAATGGAGATGTAGCTGTAAATTTAGGGGCTAAAAGTAATATAACTAAATTTGATAAAGCAAATCATAATGGAAATATAGATGTAAAGTTAAATAAAGATGCTTATATTGTTAATTTTAATGCTAAGGATATAAGAAATGTAACATTAGAAGAAAATTCAAGAATTATATTAGCAAATGATGCTACTTTTGATGTTAATAATGTTGTATTAAAAAATGATGCAACAATTGACTTTAGAGATATGACTAATAATACTCCTACAGTAAAAGGCAACTTTGAAGGTGAGGCCAATGTAGATGCTTCTAGAAAAGGTGGAACTATATTCTTAAATAATGAACAAACTTTAGATATCAAAGGTATGCTAAGTGGTACGACTAGATTAAATAATAGAGGTATAGAATCTGTAAATAGATTTTTAGATAAGCATGTGTATGTAGAAACAAATTTAAATTCTAAAGGAAGTTTATCAATTGCAGATAGTATGTTTGATAACTATGAGTTAAATGCAGTTAAAGATAGTAATCGTATAAGTTGGACAACTAATAGACAAAAAGAAGGATTTGCAGACTTTAATTGGGTTGGTGAAAATAGTAGAATTAGACCTAGTGGAAATGGTACTACTTTTGGAGAAGGAGAATTTGAAATTGAGTTTATAAATGATGAGGGAAAAGTATATACACCAGAAGATGATCTATTCACAGATTTTGAATATACACTAACAAAACTAGATGGAAACGGAAATGTAGAAGAAGTTATAAATATTGATGAAAATGGTGAAGGTATAGACCAGGATGGTAATATAGAGCTTTATATAACTGGAGATGGATTAAATACTAAGATAGCTGTTTGGGTAGATGACATAAATAATCTAAAAAATGATAAAATGATTTTAAAAGTTACTCACAAAAAAACTCAAAAGTCTATAGCGAAGAATATATATCTTGTTAGAGATGAAAAAAAATTAAATGGAACAGTTAAAGTAGCTGGTTCACCTATTGAAGGAAGAACAATTTCTGCTAATATAACTGGCTTACCACAAGATATAGCAGATGTAAAATATAAATGGTATGTTAAAGAACCAAATAGTGATTATAAATTAGTTACAGATCAAACAGGTAAGGATTTTGTTTTAAAACCAGAGCATATAGGAAAAACTATAAAAGTTGAAGTTGAAGCAATGAATTACTTAGGCGAAGTATCTAGCAATGAAGTTGTAGTTAAGCCTAAAAGTATAGCACCAGTTATAGAAGGTATAAAACCAATTGAAATTAAAGCTGGTGATGTAGATAAATTCAATAAGGATGGAAAACTAAAAGGAATAACTGCAAAAGACTGCAATAATAAACCAATAGATAAGATAGATGTAATTGGTATAGTAGAAAAGCCGGAAGCAGGAACTAACAAAACTTTCCAAATAAAGTATTCAGTAACAGATACTGATGGAAATACAACTACTGAAATAAGAAATGTAACAGTAACAAACCAAAAGCCAACTATATCAGGCTTAACAGATATAGTTATAACTAGGGGTGAAAGTTATAATATTGAAACTGGAGTTACAGCAGAAGATTATGAAGATAAAGGTATAACAAATATAGTATATCCTAAAGATGATTTAACTAAGCTTGGTGTTGGATTACACAAGATAAAATATTCAGTAACAGATAGCGATGGAAATACTACTGAAGAAGAAAGAACAGTAGTAGTAAACAATAAAACATCATCAAATGGTCCTAAAATACATGGAGCAAATGACATAACACTTAAAGTTAGTCAAGTAGATGAATTTAATAAAAACCATATGCTAACAGGTGTAACAGTAAGTGATGATATAGATTCACCATCAGGTATAAAGTTAGAAGTAAGTGGAGAAGCTAGAAAGCCAGTAGCTGGAAGTGATGAAACATATGAATTAACATATACAGCAACAGATAGTGATTTAAATAAAACTGTAGTAAAAAGAAATGTAACAGTAACAAATCAAAAACCAACTATATCAGGTTTAACAGAATTAAATATAACAAAAGGTGAAAGTCCAGATGTAAGAGTAGGGGTAAGTGCAAAAGATCACGAAGATGGAGTTATAACAAATATAGTGTATCCTACAACTGATTTAAGTAAGTTAGATGTTGGTACACATAAAATAACATACTCAGTAACAGATAGTGATGGAAATAGAACTGAAGAAGAAAGAGCAGTAGTAGTAAAAGAAAAAGTATTATCAAATGGTCCAGAGATACATGGAGCAAATGACATAACACTTAAAATTAGCCAAGTAGATGAGTTTAACAAAAATCACAAGCTAACAGATGTAACAGTTGTTGATGATGTAGATACAGGATTAGTTCCAACAGTAAGTGGTGATGCAGGTAAGCCAGCACCTGGTAAAAATGAGGTTTACAAATTAACATATACAGTAGAAGATAAAGATGGAAATAAAACAGAATTAGTAAGAAATGTAACAGTAACAAACCAACTACCTACAATATCAGGATTAAGTGATACAGCTATAACTGAAGGAGATAATATAGACCTTAAATCAGGTGTAACTGCACATGATTATGAAGATGGAAACATAACTAAAGATTTAGTTTGTCTAACTGATTTAAGTACTTTAACAGTTGGTGAAAATACAGTTTACTATTCTATAAAAGATTCAGATGGAAATATAACTAAAGCGAATAGAAAAGTTGTTGTATTAGAAAAAGTAGAACAACAACCAGAAACGCCAGATACTAAACCGGAAGAACCACAAAAACCACAGCAACCAGAAATACCAAATACTAAACCAGAAGATGATATGATAGAAAACTTACCTCAAATTGAAGGAATAGAATTTGGACAAGGTGATGCAACTATAGAAAGTCCATTGTCTGTAAAAGTAAATACTATAGATGGATTAAAAGAATTATTAAATCATACAGAAAAATCAAACTTTACTATATCTAATGCTGAAGAAGTAAAAGAAGATGGTAATTTCTTGATATACTTACTAAAAATAACTAAAAAGTCTATTTTAAGAACAGAAGAATCTTACTTTATAGAAGTAAAAGTTGCTAAAGATAATAAAGAAGTAATAAAACATTTAGAAAGTATTGTAGATAAAGATAATGAAAATAATACTATAGGAGAAGATAAACCAAATAATAATACTCCTAATAACAATGAAAGTTCTTCGTCTAATAATACAAATAATAATAGCAACTCTTCATCTAACAATAATAATTTAGATAATAACTCTAACCAAGCTAATAAAGAAGAAAATCCTAAAACTTATGATGGTGGAATAGGTTCATATATATTAAGCGGAATAGGTTCAATAGGACTATTATCAATATTAAACAAGAAAAAGAAAAGAAAAAAATAATATAAATAAAGAAATAAGTAGATAGATAAATAAAACTATCTACTTATTTTTTCTATAATAATAAATTTCATTAAAGAAAATTGGAATATTACCGTATAAATTAGTATTATAAGAATTATGAGGGGTGATAATAGTGACAAATAGTATATATGGTATAAGTAACTTAACATCAATGTCATCACTAACTGGTGGATGTAGTTGTAGCTCATCATCAAGTAGCAGTAGTACTAATGGTTTTGATATTGCAATGATAAGCCTTCTTAAAGCTATATCAGAAGTAAATAATAATAGTAACAGTAATCAATCAGATAATGTTTTAGATAGTATAGAAAATAGTTTAGAAACTCTAAACAGTGCTCAAAATACAAACAGAGTTGAAAGTTCAAATAAAGATGAGAGCGTGAATGAGAGAATAGATAATGCTATAAGCATATCTTCTAAAAAATATGGTGTAGATGAAAATTTAATAAGAGCAATTATAAAAGTTGAATCAAACTTTAATCCAAATTGTGAATCTAGTGCAGGTGCAAAAGGATTAATGCAACTTATGCCAGAAAACTGTAGAGATCTTGGTGTAACTGACCCATTTAATATTGAACAAAATATAGATGGTGGAACAAGGCATATAAAAGAATACTTGGATAAGTACAACGGAGATGTAGAGATGGCTCTTATGGCATACAATGGTGGTCCAACGAGAATGGCAAAAAGAGGTGTAAAATCAATTAATGATATTTACAAGATGCCTAAGGAAACTCAAAATTATGTGCCAAAAGTTATGAAATATTATAAGGGATAGATATATATCATACAACTACAAGTAAAGGAGAGTTAAATGAAAGTAGGAAGCATAACCCATAATAGAAATTTAAGTATAGAAAGTAAAGGTAGCAAAGAAAAAGCAAACTTTAGTGATAGTTTTAACTCAGCTCGTAGGGCAAAAACAAAAGAAGAACTAGAGTTGCAAATGACAGAAATAAAAAAAACTGGAGAAAAACTAGTTGCAACAAAGTGTTATGGAGATGTTATACAATACAAAAAATTAATAAAAGACTATCTTAAATCTGTAGTTGATTATATATATGATATAAATAAAAATACAAGTTTTTGGGATAGAAATTATTTTACAACAGTGAATACCATAAACGAAAAATTGGAGAATATGACTAGAGATTTAATTTATGAAGAACAAAGCAATTTAGATATTGCTTCTCAAATAGATGAAATTAACGGATTATTATTAGACATTTATATGTAAGGGAGGATAATATGGAAAATTCAATAAAAACTGATGAAATCTACGAAGTAAAGTTCGAGCAATTAGTAGAAACTGAAAAGCAACAATTAAGTTCATTAAATGATATTATGGAAGGCCTAATGGATGTAGCTGTATCTATGGGGTCTACTAAAGAGAAGATAGGTAGAATAGTTAATTATAAAGCAGGAGATATCATAGTATTAGATAAGGCTGTAGAAGAGGCTCTAGATATTAGTATAAACGGTAAATTAATTGCAAGTGGAGAAAGTATGATAATAGATAATAAATTGGCAATAAGATTATCTAATGTAAAAACAGATGAAGAAAATTAAGAAGATTCAATTATAAAGGAGGCTTTTTATGAATATAGCTTCGGTAAAATTTAAAGGAATAGAAAGTAATATATATACAAGAAATAAGCAACAAATACAACAAACTGTAAAAGTTGACAGTAAAGATACTGTTGAAATATCTGATTTAGGAAAGTATTTAAATAAAATTAACTCAAGTGAAGATAATGACAGATTAGAAAAAATAAATGAAATAAAAAGAAGAATAGAAAATAATACTTACAAAATCGATTCTAATGAACTAGCTAAAAAAATCATAGAGCGTACTAAGGGGGAGATTTAATTGAATCCTGAAATTAAAGTAATAATATATGAAGAAAAAAATATTTTAAAAAATTTATTAAGTTTATTAGATGAACAATACGACGCTATAATAAACAAAGATATAATTGCGATGGATAAAATAGCATCTAAATTAGATGAGACTTCTAAAGAATTAGCTAAAATCGAAATACAAAGAAGAAACATCATGGGAAGTGAAGTTAGTATGAAAGAAACTGTTGAGCTTTGCGATGATGAAAATATAAAGAGTGCATATGAAGAAATAGTAAGTACATTAAGAATGGTACAACTTCAAAAAGAAGCAAATGATACTTTAATAAAACAAAAACTGTTCTTTACAAAGAAAATGATAAACTTTATAAAACCTAGTAAAGACGTAGGTGTTTATAATGCATATGGAAAAGTAGGTAAGTAAGAAACTTGGAGGGAAATTATGGCAGGATTAATAGGTAGTTTACACTCAGCAGGAACTGGTATGAGTGTAAGTCAAGCATCTATACAAACAACATCTCATAATATAAATAATATTAATACACCAGGGTACTCTAGACAAAGAGTAGAACAAAGTGCAAAAAGTGCATATAGCAACCCAGGATATAATAGTAGTTTCGGTCCAGGACAATTAGGAACAGGAGTACAAGCTACTGACATAATAAGAATAAGAAACACGTTCTATGATTTTCAATATAGAAGTGAAGTTCATAACTACGGAGAAACAAGTATAAAATATCAACACTATACAAATATGGAAAAGATATTTAATGAACCATCAGATTCAGCAATATCAGCTTCTATTAGTGACTTTTTCTCAAGTTGGCAAGAACTTTCTAAAAATCCTAATGATTCAGGTGCAAAAGATATAGTAATACAAAATGCTAAGTATTTAGCTAATAATATAAGTAATGTAAAAGAAAAGTTAGATAAACTATCATCTCAAGCTGAGAAAAAGTTAAATGATGATGTATCAGAAATAAATGATATGATAAAAGAACTTAGAGGCTTAAATAAAGATATAAAGCTTATCCAAGGAAGTGGAAAAACTCCTAATGACCTTATGGACCAAAGAGATAACGTAATTGATAAATTAAGTCAAAAATTAAATATAGAAAATAGTGAAGTTCAAAAGCTAATAAATGAAAAATTAGAAGATGGAACAGAACTAACACTTGATGAGTTAAAAGGCATTGGGGATGTTTCAGGAGAAATACAAGGGTCATTATATATGATTAATAAAATATCAGAATATACATCTGACTTAAAGGAACTTGCAAAAGGATTAACTAAAGGTGTTAATAATGTTCTAAATGGTAGAGATTTTGATGATAATAATGCTGTTGCAACTGATCAACAAATATTTATATTCAATGATAAAGGAGATCCTATTATTAAAGTTAATGACAACTTAGTAAACAGTCCTAAGGATTTAGTTATGACTGCTGAAAAAGCAGAAAAAATGTACAAATTAAAAGACGAAAAAATTACTATAGGCGGAGAAGATATAACTATAGGAAATTATTATAACAATATAGTACAAAAGCTAGGAAACGAAACAAAAGAAGTAATAAGAATGGAAAGTAATCAAAGCAAATTATTAGAAGAAATAGATAACCTAAGACTTAATGTAGCAGGTGTATCTATTGATGAGGAAATGGTAAACCTAATACAATTCCAACACTCGTATAATGCAAGTGCAAAAGTAATATCTACAATAGATTCTTTATTAGATGTTGTAGTAAATGGACTGGTTAGATAATTAGGAGGACAAAATGAGAATAACAAATGCATCTATGGTGAGAAGTCACCTATATGACACTCAAAAAAACTTAACTAATATGAGTAAAATAAATCAACAAATAAGTACAGGAAAAGTAATAAATACAGTATCTGATGACCCACATAAAGCAATAAGAATAATGAATATGAACAATGAAATAAAATACACTGAAAAGTATAACTATAATATAGATGAAACAGTAGGTTGGATGAATAATACAGATGCGACATTAGATACTGTTGGAAATCTACTTGGTGAAATAAAAGAAACTATTTTAAAAGTTGGTAATGGAACTTACTCACAAAATGAAATGAAATCTTTAAATGCAGATATGAATGAAAAAATAAAGCAATTAGCAGATACTCTTAACTCAACTCATGGTGGAAAATACATGTTTGGTGGAACTAATGTGGATGATGCACCAATTAAATTAATTGAAAATGCTAATGGAACGGTTAAGCTTGAATTTAATAAAGATAAAAATGGTCAAACAATACCAAATACAGAGGACTTAAAAGCTGATATATCTAGTGGAGTTAGCATTGACTATAATGTATCAGTTGGAGAATTATTTAATATAAAAGATGCAAATGGAAATAAAGTTAATTTATTAGATGAAATAAATAACTTATCTACACTTATGAATGATATAGCAAATGGTAATGAACAAACTGCGGAACAAGCAAAAGAAAAATTAATGAATGATACAAAAGGCAAAATTGATACGCTATTTGATCATGTAGTTAATGAAAGAACAAAACTTGGAGTTAGAGTAAGTACTGCAGAGAAAATAAAAGAATTTAATGATGAAAATATATTAAGTATAAAAAGTATACTTTCACAAGACCAAGACACTGATGCTGTAGAAAAATTTATAGAATTAAAATCAGCAGAAATGATTTATCAAGCATCAATACAAGTTGGAGCTAAGTTAATACAACCTACAATATTAGATTATATAAGATAATCAGGAGGTTAATATGGAAATACTATTTGAAAAAGGTATACCAGGATTTGAAAGTTATAATTACTTTAATGTAAATGTAATAAAAGACAATGAAAAATTTTATAGTATAGTTTCAAAAGAAGATTCAAACATAGGTTTTGTTTCTATATCTCCATTTGAAATAAAAAAAGACTATGAAATAGATTTAGATGATGAATTTATAAAAGAATTAGACATAAAAAATGAAAAAGATGTACTAGTGTTATGTTTAATAACATTAGGTAAAACATTAAAAGATAGTACGGCAAACTTAAAAGCACCTATAATAATAAACATAAAAAATAAAAGAGGTAAGCAACTAATACTTCAAGATGATAAATATAAAATAAAAGAACCATTAGAATAGGGCGTGATAATATGCTAGTAATTTCAAGAAAAAAAGGTGAGTCATTACTAATAGGTGATGACATAGAAATAACAGTAGAAAAAATAGATAGTTCAAGTGTAAAGATATCTATAAAAGCACCTAAGGAAAAAGTAATACTTAGAAAAGAAGTATACGAAAAAGTAAAAAAAGAAAATTCAAATGCTATAGCAACAAAAGAAGATATATTAAACATTTTAAAGTAGGAGGACAACATGAATACAGCTAATCCGTACAACATATACAAGCAAAACTCCGTAAATATGGCATCAAGTCAACAATTGTTACTTATGTTAGTAGATGGAGCAGTAAAATATACAAAAATAGCTAGAATGGCTATTTTAAATAAAGATATACCTAGGGCACATAAAGAACTTATTAGAGTTCAAGATATATTTTTAGAACTAATGATAACTATGGATAAAAATACAAAATATATGGAGGATTTATACAACATATATGATTTTATAAAAAATCAACTTGCAAAAGCAAATATGAAAAAAGATATTAATATAATAGATAAGACTCTTCCGCTTATTGAAGAAATAAGAGATATGTGGTATGAGGTAGACAAAAAGATAAAATCAGGAAAGTAGTAGGGGAATTTTATGTCAAGCATAAGTAGTATAAGATTATCAGGTCTTGCAACAGGTATGGATACAGATGCTATGGTAAAGTCAATGCTTACAGCAGACCAAGAAAAAATAGATAAAGCGCAACAAAAAGAACAAACTGTAAAGTGGCAACAAGAAATATACAGAGAAGTAATGTCAGATGTAATTGATTTTAATGAGAAATACTTTTCATTAACATCTAAGGACTCTATTTTAAGTAATAGTGCTTGGAATACTTTATCAATCACAAGTTCAAATAGTAGTGTAATAACTGCAACTGGGAATGCAGGAGCTACTAATGTAGATTACAAATTTAATGTAAAAAAATTAGCAGAATCAGCAAAAGCTCAATCTTCTATAGCAGACTTAAAAAAGGATAGTAAACTAGTAAGCTTAGGAGCTAAAGAAGGAGAAAAGTTTAAATTTGAATTAGGTAAAGATGATACGGGGAAAGCAATCTATTCTAGTGATATAACTATAGAAGCTGATGATACTGTAGATACTTTAATAACTAAAATTAATAATAGCAATGATGGAAAAGTTAAAGCATCATATAGTGAAATGACAGGTAAATTTACTATAGAAACTAAAGCTACAGGTGTAAGTAGCGAATTTAAAATAGTTAAAGAAGATGGATCTTATAGTAATGCACTAGATTTCTTAGGTTTACAAACTAAAAACAACAGCGGAAACCTAGTTACGTTTGATGGAAATGGTGCAAAGGGAAGTAATTCGGAAATAGAAGTATCATCAAAAGATGGTACATTTACAAAAACACTTAACGAAGAAAGTAACACATTTACAATAGATGGAGTTAAATATAGTGTTAATTCTATAGGTAATGCAGAAATAACATCTAAAAATGATACTAGTGCAGTAGTAAAAAAAATGAAGTCATTTGTAGATGATTACAACAAAATCATGGATAGATTATACGACCTTGTAACAGAGAAAAAAAATTCTGATTACCCGCCTTTAACGGAAGCTCAAAAAAAAGAAATGGAAGAAGATGAAATTAAAGATTGGGAGAAAAAAGCAAAACAAGGTATACTTAGAAATGACAATGAAATGAGAAGATTCATGGATTCAATGCAAAATGCTATTTTTGGAGATAAAATGGATATTCTTAATGAAATGGGAATTTCAACTGCTGAAGACTACAACAAAAAAGGTCAAATAACTTTAGATGAATCTAAGTTTATAGCAGCACTTGAAAATGATTCAGAAAAAGTTTATAAAGCTTTTGCGGGTGGCTCAGATAGTATGATGGAAAAGATGAAATCAACTATAAAAAATTATGTTGGTGGATCTTCATCTATATTTGCTAAAAAAGCAGGACTTGAAAAAACTGCATCTGTAGCAAATAACTTTTATTCAGAGCAATTAAAAAGACAAGCGGACCTTATAAAGAATCTTCAAAATAAAATGTATGATAAAGAAGAAAAGTTATATTTAAAATTCGGTAATTTAGAATCACAAATGAATAAGCTTAATTCACAAATGAATTACTTTATGCAAGGATAATAAAAAGAGAATAAGCTATGGATAATGTGAATTTATATAAAAATATAACTTTAGAAATTATACAATGTTTAAGAGATGATAATATAGAAGTATTAGAAGCTCTTTTTAAAAAAAGACAAAATATCTTAGAAAAAGAAAAAGATAATAAAAATTTTAAAGAATCTATGATTAATAT
>Skinner_p2__coassemble_1037_pt1 | contig 13531 bp, 28 predicted proteins | sample Skinner_p2__metabat2_high_PE_010 | metagenome-assembled genome bin Skinner_p2
ATAATAAAAAAGTATTGCATAACGTCCCGTTATCTGATATAATATAAATATAAAGATAATAAATAAAAAATAATTCGGAGGGTAAATAAAATGAAAAATGTAATGAAAGAAGCACATAAATTAACAAGATTAATAATAAGAAAAGGAGATAGTTATAAAGCTACTTTCAGATTATGTTTATCATTTGTACACTCTAGATATAAAAAAGTTGCTAAAACTATAGAATACAAAACAAGTAGAGGACATAACGTTAGTGTAAAAATAGGTGAAGGAATAACAGTAAGTGATTTAACTGTGAATGGAATAAAAGTAATAGAAAATAATAAAGATAAATGGAGATGCTTCTTATGTGATGGCTATATATACGTTGCTTATAGAGAAGATTATAGAAAAATAGGAGCAAGTAAAGAAGCAAAAATAACATATAATAATGAAATGCAAGTATTATACAATGATATAACTATAGAAAGCCGTGTTCAATTTAAAAAAGAATTAGAAAGATCACTAGAAATAGGAAGATTAATATCTGAATACGATAGAACACATTTATCATTTGAACAACATTTTTCAGATATAAATCATATATAAGTATCTAAAATAAAAAATTTAAAAAATAATAAAAAAGTATTGCATAACGTCCCGTTATTTGATATAATATAATTAAGATAACAAGTTAAAAAATAGAAAAGGAAGGTATTACAAATGAGAGAATTAATAGAAATGATAGAAAGAGCAATAGAAAGAGAGATAGAAAGAAAAGGAGCAATGGGAACAGAAAGTGTGAGTGTTAAATTAGAATTGACAGATGAAGAATTAGATATTTTCAGAAATATAGATTTATTTGATACTGAAAATTATGCTTGGGAGATAGAAGATAATAACTTATATATAACTTATACAGAAGAAGTTTAATATAAAAAATAGTGGTGGCTCACTATAAAAAGCCAACTTTCAATGGAGGTAAATATGGAGTCTAAAAAAATAAAGAATGATTTAGAAGGTAAAACATTTGGGCGATTAAAGGTTTTACGTCTAGCTGGAAAAGATAATAGAAATAAAGCCTTGTGGGAATGTAAATGTGAATGTGGGAACATCGTTACTATATCTAGAAATAATTTGATAGGAGGCGATATTAAAAGTTGTGGTTGTTTACAGCAAAATAATTATAAAAATAAAGTTTATTATAATAACTTAAAAAAGGGATATATTGAAAATACAAATATTGCATACTTAAAAAGCGATAAACTTAGTAAAGCTAATAAGAGCGGATGTAAAGGTGTTTATTTTCAAAAAAAATCAGGCAAGTGGATAGCTCAAATAAGTTTTAAGAAAAAATGCCATTACTTAGGCATATTCGATAAATTAGAAGATGCAATCGAAGCTAGAAAAGAAGCAGAAGAAAAACTACATAAAGAGTTTTTAAGAAAGTTGAAAAAGGACGATAAAAATGGAAATTAGGAATTTAAAAATAGCATTTAATAAAAGTGGAGCTGGTAATATAACACCAAGAATATCGCTTCCAGCTGTGTGGATTAAGGAAATGGGTATAGTATTAGAAGATAGGGAAGTCGAAGTTATATTTGAAAATAATGAGATAGTTATAAGAAAAAAGAAAGTTAAAACAGTGTAAAAAAATTAAAAATCAACATAAATAAAAGGTAGTAGGCTAGGTGCTTACTACCTTTTTATATATAATCATTAATAATTAAGTAACACCATATCACTCCAGCTACAACTAATATAGCAGGTCCTATTAATAATCCGTATCCTAAATAATTCAAGTTCACAATATCACCTCAAAAAAATTATTTCCAAAATTTATAAAAAATATAATAAGATTTCAGATATAATAAGTATTAACTATTTTGTTGATAACTCGTATTTTATTGTTGATAAGTATTTTATTTATGTTGATAAGTTTATATTTTCTGTTGAGTCAGTTTTTTAAAACTGACATAAATCTATAAAAGTATTGAAAATACTAGACTGGCATAAAACTAATACTTTTATGTCTTTGTGAACTACCACCCACTTAACTACCTACGGTAACGTTTGAAGTGGTGGCTTCTTGGTCAATATACCTACTGGTACAAGTTTACCCAAGCTAATAGGCTAGTTCCTAACCCTTATAATTACCATTTACATGGCTAAGTTTAGTAAGTTTTTGCTTGCATTTATATCCCTATCATGTAATACTCCACATTTAGGACAAGTCCATTCCCTAAGTCCTAAGTTCTTTACTAATGGATTTTTATAACCACATTCGCTACATAATTGGGAACTTGCAAAATTCTTATCTGCTATTATTATTTCTCTTCCATACCATTTAGCTTTGTATTCTAACATTCTTCTAAATTCCGACCAACTTGCTTCGCTTATAGCTTTCGCTAATTTATGATTTTTTACCATATTCTTTATCTTTAAGTCCTCAATAACTATAACTTGGTTTTCGTTTATTAGTTTAGTTGATAACTTATTTAGGAAATCTGCTCTTTGGTCTACTATCTTTTGATGTAGTCTTGCCACCTTTAACCTAGCTTTATATCTGTTATTACTTCCTTTTTGCTTTCTTGATAAATCCTTTTGTAATTTAGCTAATCTTTTTTCAGATTTTCTAAAGTGTTTAGGATTATCTACTCTAAAACCATCACTACATATTGCAAACTCTTTTAACCCTACATCTATACCTATTTTTTTATCAATAGGTTCTAGTTGCTCTATTTCAGTATCTATTAATACAGAAATATAATATCTATTACTTGGTGTTTTAGATATAGTACAACTCTTAATTGCTCCATCAAATAACCTGTGTTGTTTGATTCTAACCATTGATTTTAATTTAGGAAGTTTTATATATCCATTTTCTATATACACAGTACCTTTTTGATTATTTGTAGTATAACTATGATAGTTAGTTTTCTTTGATTTATACTTAGGAAATCCTACTGATTTATTTCTAAAAAAGTTTCTATAGGCTTTATCTAAATTAATTTGTTCATTTGCTAGTGCTAAACTATCAACTTCTTTTAAGAACTCATATTTCTTTTTATACTGTGCAGGGGTAGGATATTTAATTTTCTTTATATCTAAATCTTTATTTTCTTCATATGATTTTATCCTATCGGATAACATAAGATTATAAATAAGTCTGCTACACCCAAAAGTTTTAGCAAAATATTCTTTTTGTTCATTATTTGGATATAACCTATATTTATAAGCTCTTAGCATACTACCCCTCCTTTCCTTGATTTTCTATGTATTGCTTTACAACTTCCAATGGAGCGCCGCCAGTTGTTACCAAACAATAACTTTTACTCCAAAAATATTCTTTCCATAAATATTTACGAATACTAGGAAATTCATTCTTTATTCTTCTGCTTGATGCAGATTTATAAGCATTTAGTAATTTTGATATTTCTGTATTAGGCTTTGCTTTGAATAATAAGTGTACATGGTCAACATCATGATTCCATTCTATCAACTCTACACCATAATTAGGTGCAATATCTACAAATATATCTTTTAGCCTATCTGATATAGAATCATTTATTACTTTTCTTCTATATTTGATACACATAACTAAATGATAATGCAGTAAGAATACTGAATGATTATTACTGTCTAATTTCATTGTAATTACTCCTTTTTACTTTGTACCACTGAATTGATAATACAATATATTTTTATGAAAATCAAGTAAAAAAAGAACCTCTCGGTTAGGCTTACATCCTCCACCTCCTACGGTGAGGAAGAGGAATTACGCCTTATAGGTTAAAATCAAATTTTTTTAATATAAAAAATTTTAATAAACTTATTTTTTATTTACTATATCTAACTTTTTATAATTTATCATTTTTTATTCTTTATTTCATTTTTAATAAATATTTTTATGTTATAATATCTCTTAGAGAAATTATAATCTAAGAGTGATGATTTCTATACAAAAGAAAAAACCATCTACTTCTACGAAGGAAGGAGGTGGAAGTATGGAAATTTTGAAGTTATTAATAGAAAACTCTGATGCTATTTTTATTAGCATACTTGGAGCTTTTATCTATGATAAAATAAAAAATCACTCTAATGGAGATAAGAGTGATTCAGAAAAATAATTTACTTAAATTGTTTTATATTTAGAAATCACACTCTCAGCCAAAAGATTGTAATTTCTCTTTTTTTATATATTTATATTATACTACAAAACATATAAAAATAAACAGTATATCTTTAGTTATATTTTAATATATATTCTTCTTATTATTTATAACTCTGCTTATAGTTGCTTTGCTCCAGCCCGTTTCCTTAGATATGTAACTATAACTTTTACCATCCTCTTTAAATTTTCTTATTTTATCTATATCTTTATCAGAAATTCGTTTATGTTTCCCTTGAAATTTTATACCCTTTTTTAATTTTTCATTTTCCAAACTTAAAGACTCGATAATCCTATTCTTTTCTTCTAGTTGCTTCTCATAATATGAAATCATTTCATTATATTCTCTAATATATTTTCTAGTCCAATTATAATCATTTTTCTTTAGTTTCTTTAACAATGTAACACCACCCCTTATAGTTTTATTTCTATAAGAAACTATTTCTATATAAGAAACATCTAATCCTTTTTTACAATAGAAAAAGACTAGAAAATTAATCTAGTCTTTTGAATTTATTACAATAAATAACTGCATTCTCTGATAAACAGAGTACCTTACAGTCATTTTCACATTCCTTGCAAGTCTTAGATACGAATAGATTATCTAAAACTTCCTCAAAATATAACTGTACACTATTCACAGCATCCTCCTTGAATTCTCCATCCAAAGATGATATACTTCTTATTGCGGTTAAGGGAGTATGTCCATCTTTGGATGTGTCTTTTTATTATGATTATATTGTCCTAAGTCAGTAGAGTAGTATCTATTGGCTTTTTTATTTTTCTATTCTGGCATATCATCCTCTTGTTGTTGTAATTTATCAATCAATGGATCTACTTGTTTTTTATTTTCTTCTTTAACTTCATCAACAACAATATCTGACTTACCGGATTGCATCTTTAAACCTCTATATTCAGCTACTAAATATTCAATAGCTGTATTACGGCTTGATATGCCTTGATTCTTTTGAATATTTTCTATTTCATCCCACACAAAGTTTTCTACATGTATTGTACTTGATTTTTTAGCCAAAATTTATACCTCCTAGAATTTTCTCTTTGCAACTTCAAATAATCCTTTGGCTGTAGCTAGCTGGGCATCTTTAACTCTTTTAAATTCTTCATCAAATTCTAAATTTATAGATGCTCCACCTGCAACGTATAATTCCATTTCTGATTTATTAATCCAAATATCTTCTATTTTTTGAGCTAAATTTTCAGAACCTAATAAATAAGCCCTAGCCTTTAAATCATCATAATCATTAGAAGTATCTATTTCATTAACTTCTTTAATTATATTAATATCTCTTAATGAATCTTGAACTGTAGATAATAAAGTTCTATTACCGAATTCAATAGTATTTGACATCTTATCATTGAATATAAAGCCTTTATCAAAATAAGATAATTCTGTAGTTTTAAATCCAACTGAAACTAATCCAACCGGTTTATCCTTGTTTATTTTACCACCTATAGCATGTATTAATGCTGCATCACCTTCTCTAAGGATAGAAATATTATTTATATAAACTTCCTTAGTTGATCCATTTATTTTGTTTTTAACTTTTATAGTTTTACCTTTATATTTCTCTGTAACTTCTTTTAAAACTGATTTTCTATAGTTTTTATAAGGTACTCCTAGCATAACGTCAACTTTATCTTTTACAGCTATCTCACTAAGTGCTGCTGCAAATAATACTTCTACAGTATGGCTTGTTTTACTATCTCTTGAATTCCTTACTTGTACTTGTGATTCTTTTTCTGCTAATAATCCAATGAAGTAATTTTCATTTTTGTATTCTATGTATATAGGCTTTTCACTTTTTTTATCCATGTACTCAGATAGATCTATATCTCTACCTTCACCAATTACTGACTTAAAAACTGCAACATGTTCAATGTTGTCTACTTCTGAATATGCTTTTACATATCCTCTACCGAAATCAAATCCGATTTTTTGAATATTTTCCATTTCCGTTCACCTTTCGTTAATATATTGTTGAGTTCTTATTAACTCTAAATTAATTGTATATCATTTTAGTTAAGATGTCAACAACATATTAACTATTTATTTATTTTATTGTTGATATATTGTTGAGTTCTTGTTAATCCTAAATTAATTGTATGATATTTTAGTTAATATATCAACAACATATTAACTATTTATTTGTTTTATTATTGATATATTGTTGAGTTCTTGTTAATATTTTATATAACAAAATAGAGTAGAGGAATATTATATAGTTTCCTTATGCTTTTTCCTACTAAGAAGTAATGTCGAATCTTGTAAATTGAACAAAGAATAATATGTATATATATTATAAATTATTTTAATTTATCATCTATTATTGAATACTCTTTTATATCCTCAAAATTTAAAAATACAATATCCCCTTTATATTATTTGTTTAAATTTTAATCCTTATATTTTTAAATTTAACTCATCCAAGGAATCTAATACTTATTCCTTTAACCAATTAGATGGTATAAAGTATCCATTTTCCTTAGCGTAATTTAAGACATATTCTTTTTGCTCATCGTTATATTCATGCCATGCTCCAAAAACAGCATTATGATATGCTTCTTCACTACGTGCTCTTTTATTTTTAGTATTTAAATTTTGTTCATTATTAGTATATTTAATTCTAGTTTCTGGATAGTCAAACCAATCTGGATGCAAAGGTAACTTATTTTCTTCTGCATAATCAACTAATATCGTTTGTAGGACTATATGTTTTTCTCTAAATTCAAGAGGATGATTCATATAATATGAATATAAGTTATCGTTAGCCTCATTTGCCCATTGTTCCATCATTATTTATGTACCCCCATTCTTTTGTATAAATTTTATACGAATTTATTTATAAAAATCATTTAAATTTATCTTTTTGACTTTCTTGAAGAAGTTTTTCAAGTTCTTCAGGTGTATAATTCATAAATGTATTATTTACATTATGTGCTCTATTTGGCTTATAATTAACGCTAGATTGTTTTAATTGATTATTAATATTATTAGCAATTTTAGATTCTTTTGGTGCAAAATTTTTATCGTCTTTATATATTTTTTCTAATAAAGAGAAGTATTGTCCACCTTGACTTATAAATATTTCTATAGCTTTCTCTAATCTATCTTTATTCCATTTAGAAACCTTATCTCTTTTATTTTTACTATCTAAAAGTAAATGAGTTTTTGATTCTATAAGTTCTTTATTTGTTTCCACTACAGGAACATTTTGTTCCGACTGCGTAGTAATAGAAATCTCTGTGTTATTCTCTGTGTAGTCTCTGGTATAGTTAGTGACAACTTGGCACTTTGCTTGGTGACAACTTGTCACTATGCTTGGTGACAACTTGTCACTTTGTTGAAATTTCAACGTTTTTTCCTTAGTGACAACTTGGCACTTTGTTGAAATTTCAACGTTTCTTTCATATTCTTCTAATATCTCATCTAACTTATCATAATCTATAGAAACCCAAGTTGTTTTATCGTACTTTTTTTTATTGTAATTTCCTCTTATGAATATTCCTTTATCAAATAAATTTACAAATATTCTCATTACAGTTCTTGTACTCCAGAAATCAAAGTTTTCATTTTGCCATTTTTCATATGTATTGTATGTCCAAGTTCTATTATCATATAAATTGATCTTTGCTTTTCTATTTATTTCTAACCAGTAGTGTACTTGTTGAACTACTATAGCTTCGTTTAATCCTAAAACTTTTGCAGCTAATCTGTTTATTGTTATTGGTTCTTCGTTAAATAATAATTTGCTTGAATTCTTCATTGTCAATCTCCTCCTAATTAAAAAAACCTTGATATTTTTATATATCAAGGTTTGGAGAAGACAAATTTTTGTACATAAATTAATAAATGTATTGAAATATTAACGTATATATGTTAATATTATTACATAAATTAAATATGTAAAAACAAGTCTACAAACTACTTGATATGGTCTAGATATCATTTAGTGACTATCTAAGGTCGGCAAACCGAAGATAAGTCAGTAGGCTTTTTTTATGTTTAATTTTAAGATAATAATAAAACTAAAAGAGAGATTTGTCAAATAATATTATTAATAAAAATAAAAAATGCACTTTTAAATAAGTGCATTAAAATTGATTTATTTCTTATTTTCTTCTTCTATGTCAATAGATGTTTTATCAATAAAATATTTAGCTAGAATTTTAATATCAATATTAAGTTCATCGGATAATGCTAAAACGTGCCTAATAGTTGGATTCTTAATTTCTTTTAGTGTTTTTATATGTTCCTCTCTTAGATCATTCCCCTTAGACATATTTTCACCCCCTAATATCTAAGTAGAATTTTATCACCTATTACCAATATATTCCAATTCTTTTTCTGCAAAATATAAGAATAATTCTACTTTATCTACACATAAGGCATCTGATAGCGCTAAAACTTGCTTAACAGTAGGACTACTAACAAAATAATTTTTTTCTAAATCTGAAATATAACTTTGACTTAATCCAGCAATTTTTCCTAATTGAGCTTGAGTTAAACCATTTTGCTTTCTTAAAATTTTCAACATAATTCGACACCTCGAATGTAATTATATATCAAAAAATGTCGATAAGTGTCGGAAATACCGTTCGTACCGATATTTTCGACATGGAAAAATATGATAATATAATTTTGACGAGTAGATTATATTATTTTATTGGAGGAATTATGAAAGAAGAAATAAAAAAACTTGTTGATGAAATACCTACTGATGATTTATTTTTAATTAGTTTATTAAATATACTAAGAGGATTTTTAAAGAATAAAGAAAAAAAAGAGGCATAGTTTTATATGCCTCTTTTTAATTCATCTGTGAATTTTTTTATAACAATCCAATCTTCATCAGTTAATTTTAACATAGCTCTAATGATATTCTTTTTAAATTTATCATTTTCTGCATATAGACTACCGACCAATAAATCAAATTCATCATCTAAAGAAATTTCATTAAACATAGTTCCATCGCCGAATTTTAGCCAGTTTTCATTTACGTTATGTTTATTACAAATTAACTCTATATTTCTTTGAGATAAATCAATTAATCCTAATTCTATATTACCTATAGCACTTGATGATTTAAGTCCGATTGAATTTGCAAACTCTTTTTGAGTCATATTTAAAGCTTTTCTTATTAATCTAACTCTTTCCTTCATAAGTCCTCCTAAATGATTATCTAAATTAATAGTATCACATAAAATAATAAAAATCAAAATAAAATCACATAAAATGACAATAATATATTGTATTTCACATAAAATGATGATACAATCACATTAAATGATAAAGAGGAGGAGCGAAAATGACTTATTCAGAAAAAGTAAAAATGCTAAATGAAATTTTTGACAATATAAAACTTATAGATGAGAAGGATAAATCTGCAGTCATAGCCTACATAAGAGGAACGGCGGATACAAGAGAAAGAATAAAGTTAGAAAATAAAAATTAGTATATAAAAAAGTGTGTGATTTGTTAAAATCACACACTTGTAAAAAGTAAATAGAAGCAAGTTTTTTCAAGGTTCGGTGAGCCTTTTAACGGACTTGTACTAAGTATTAAAGTTTGAGTAAGAAATAATAAAATAGGTGGTTAGAATGTCAGTTAAAAAAAGTAATAGGAGAAAAAAGAATCTATATACAGAAGTTGATTTTAAAGAATTAATAGATGCAATGAATGATAATCAAGTAACGATTGATAATGAAGTTGTAACTTTAAATAATATAGATCAAATACTAGATGCTAGGGTTAATTGTATATATGAAACAAAAACAATTACATCAGGACCTATAAGGGAACTAGAAATGTATCCAATGTTTTTAAAAAAAGATATACCTGAAGAGTTTAGAGTAAAGACTACAAAGAAATCTCAAAAGAATCTTAATAATAAAAATGCTGTTAAGTACTTTATAAGAAAGGTCAATGCTAACTTTGGAAAAGGTGATTATTATTTAACTCTTAACTATACAAATGAGAATAGACCTAAAAGCTATGAGGAAGCTAAAAAGCATGTAAGAGCATATATAAACAAACTTAATTATGAATATATGAAACTTCAAGTGTACAGAGAAGGTAAAAAAATATCTCATAAAATAAACAAGAAGAAAAAGTATAAAAAAATTAAGTATATGTATGTTATAGAAATATCTCAAGAAGGCAAGGGAAAATATCATGTACATATGATTATGAGTTCTGAACTGTCGATGGACCAAGTTGAAAAATATTGGAAATATGGAAGAAGAAATAATATAAGACGTATAGATCCTGACGACAAACATTTAACTGACTTAGCTAACTACCTATCAAAAGACCCAAAAGGTAAGAAAAGATGGGGATGCAGTAAAGGACTAAAAGAGCCTATTATAACCACATCTAAAAAAGTATCAAAGAAAAAAATATTTAAAATGGAAAATGATCATAACTTGATTGAAAAAGAAATGGAAAAGTTAAATCCTGGTTATAAAGTTATAGGATTCAAAGCTACAAGGAACAAGTGGACAGCTATGCCTTATATTCATGTTATGATGCGAAAAATTAATTGATATAAATAAGAAAATTTGAGAGGTAAAAAATGATTAAAAATAAATGTGAGAAATTTAAGTTATCAGAAGATGGTTTCTGTGAAAATTATATAGGAAATAAAGAGCGTAAATCGGCTTGTAGAAGTAAATGTAAAGTATTTAATATAAATAATCAAAGTAAAGCTAAAAAAGCCTTAGAAGCTCAAATAGTAGGTATAGAAGTTACGTATGAAACTTAAAAAAATGAAGGTAATTAAACAATGATTAATGAGAACCTTGAAAATTTAAAAAGAGAGCTTGGATTAGAAAGTATGACTGACAGAGAGATACTTGAATATTCTCTTAGATGTAGTCAAGAAATAAAGCTAGAGCTGACTAATGAGTCAAATAAAGCAGGAAATCAAAACTTGATAAATACATTGTGTAAAGCTGATGAACTTATTTTGAATGAGTTAGTAAAGTTTAATATAGATGACACAAGATTTAGAGAGAGTTGGGGTGATGAAATTTCAAAAACAAAGGTGGGATGAAAAGTGAAAGAAATGATTGAACTAGAGAGAGAAGCTAATAGTATGGACTTTGAAACAAAAGTAGAAATATTAAAAGAGAATGGATTTGAAGAATGCGGAGATAGAAGAATGGCTCAATATTTTGGTTATAATAAATATCCTGAAAATCGGAGAAAAAATCTTATAGAAAAAAGCGATAAATGCAGCTTTTTATTAAAATTTGATGAAGACGGTGTACCAAGATGGTATTCGGAGGAATATATAAGAAATACAGATATAGACAAAATTTTATATCCATTCAACTCCGAGGATGATGATTTAATTTAAAAAAATATCTAATGGAGTTGAATAGATGGGTTAAATAATAAGATTTTATCTATAAAGATATAGATTCAACTATTCTATTACCTTTAGATGTTAAACCTACTATTTTTTGAGGATGATTATCTGACCATTCTTCACATATAATATATTTTTTTTGAGATAATTGGACAATATGATCAATTATAGTCTCTTCTGGATAATTAGGTAAAAAAGTAATTATATCATAAGGGCTTATACCGAAATAAGGGTCTTTTTTATAATTTTCCTTGATAAATAGTAGGATTTTGTAAGATAAATTTTTATCCATATAAAATCACAACCTTTCTTAGATATATTTAGATATATCGAGGTATATCTAAGAAAATTATACCAAAAGGAAGGTGAAAAAGTGAATATTAGAAAAAATATACATAAGAACTTGAGGAAAAAAGGAATTACAGCGTATAAATTATCAAAAGATACAAAGATTAGTCAGGGATATATATATGATATTTTAAGTGGAAAAGAGTCTAATCCATCAATAAGGATTATGAAAAAAATAGCGGATTATTTAGGAGTAACAATAGATGAATTAATAAATTAGGGTGTGGTGTTGAAAGTGAAAGAAAAAGTTGAACTAGAGAGAGAAGCTAATCAAAGAATACTTGATGATATGAAAGAGTTACTAGATAAATATGCTCTTGAATATATGCATACAAGTGCATTTATGACACTTAACAAATGTGTAGACGAGTTGGTTTTTGTAGAACAGTATACAAGACTACAAAAAGTTATATAGGTGATAGTTATGAGTGATAAATTAAACGAGGCGATAGATGCAATAGTATTTACATTATCATGCAAGGAATGTGATGATAAGCAAAATATACTAGTTGATAAAGATAGAGCAATTAAACTAGAAAAAATAAAAAATGAAATTATATGCGATAAGTGTATAGAGAAAAAGAAAAGGATAAAGGAGATCATGAGACTTAGTATAAAAAATATTGAATGCATTGAGGTGAACTAGATGTCATTAATTCGAGGTAAAGAAGAAATTATAAAAATAGCAGAAGAGATAGCAAAAGATATGGGAATAGAAAAACATGAGATTTCAAGCTCAAATAAATGCTATGACATATATATATTAGCTGCTAAAGAGTACGATAAGAGACAAAAACTAGAAAGGTAAAAAATACATATGAAAAAATTAAAGAAGCTAACTAGAAATCAGAAAGAGTTTTTAGTTGAAAGATTAGGTGTTGAAAGTGGAAACTACCTAGTAGAGAGGAATACTTCGGAATTTACTATATTTTTTAATATAAAAACTAAAGAAAAAGTAATCTATCATAAAGAATTTGATTCAATAGTTGAAGAGATATAAGGGGTTGAGAGTATGCGTGGAATAGTAGTGATACCTAGGAAGAAACATAATAGGATTATTGAAGAGAAAAACAAAGAAATAAACAACTTAAAGAAAACTATAGAGCAGTTAGAAGCTAAAGCTAAAAAATTAAATAGCGTTGGATGTAAGTTAGAATCTAGTAAAGAGCAATTAAGTAAGCTAATGCTAGAAAATTTCGAGTTAAATGAGAGCTTAGAAGAGAATAAAAGAAAAATATTTGTATTAACTAATTTATTGAAATTTGATGCTGATAAGAAAATAAAAAGATATGAAAATATTAAAAGACGAACTAAGAAATCAAGAGTTAAAGAAAAATGTGATAGAAAAATAGAAGATTACATGATGAGAAAATTAGCATATGAATAGGAGCGTGTATGAAAGATTTAATGATATTAGGTGTAATTATAGTGATTTCAGTTGCGATAGTTGGAGTAGGAGACGCTCTAGCTATTGCGACAAGAAAATATAAGAAATAAGGATTATAAATTTACTGGAGGAGAGTATGAGCAGGTATTCACAAATGAGTAAAATTTCTAAAAATGGAGCAGTTGATAGTAAATATTTTTGTAATCTTGATAGATTCGAGCAAGATATTCAAGAAAAAATCGAAAAGGCTGATAA
>Skinner_p2__coassemble_1041_pt1 | contig 13505 bp, 12 predicted proteins | sample Skinner_p2__metabat2_high_PE_010 | metagenome-assembled genome bin Skinner_p2
GCTCCTAATAAATCTTTTATACTACTGCTTATATTAAACTTAATATTTTTACTTAAAGAACTATCTAAAAATAATATATTGTTAATACAACACTCACTTGGTAAATATTCTTCAAAGATATAATTATCAAAATATTTTATATATAATTCTTCACCTATTGACTCACTAGTAGGCTTTATAGTACCAAATTTATATAAATTCTTTAAAGCAATATATCTAAAATAAGCACTTTCAAAATTTAATTTTATCAATGAATTAATATTATATTTTTCAATATCATTCAATAAATCAATCTCAACAACTAAAAGATTTAGCTCGTTATTAGGAGATAAATCAGTCTTATGTATTTCTTTTTTAGTATCTATATTATAATTTTCCCTAAGTCCTACTAACTTTAAAATTTGCTCACTATAAATACTACCCATCCCCTTATATCCACAGTTAGTATCAAACCAATATTCATTTAATTCTTCATCAAATAAAATTAAATTATAGTAATTTTTCTTATTATCTATTTCTTCATAATAATCATGTTCTTCATTACTAAATGCTTTGAATGATATTATCTTTTTCATTTTACTCAATATATATTTTGCATATTCATAAGATTTAAAATACCCAACCTTTCCAGACTTATATATCAATACTCCCACTCCCCTAATTTAATTGTACTCTAATATATAATATTTTCTTATTTCTATAAAAAAATAAGCTATCCTTTATTATTAAGGATAGCTTATTTTTTACTATATACACTCTGGATTATCTCTTATTCAAATTTCTAACTCAAATCCAGTTTCATTTAATTTTTGTTCTATATTCTTCATATTTATCAAGTGTAAATACTTTATTATTTCTCTACGAGATAAATTATATTATATCATCTGAAGATACTTCTTCATTATCAAGTCCTAGCATATGCTTTTTAGAGCTATATGATGTGTGTAGTAACTCATGTGCTAAATGAGATAATGGTTTTTTGTAGAACTCATCATATACTGCTATTATATCTGGGTTTTGGTAACTACATTTAATTTTTAATTCAACATCTTTTTCATATAAACTATCTATACGACTAGTTCTTATTTTATCATTTATTACTTTTGTAGTTTTAGGTTGACCACCGCCACCTATACATCCACCTTTACAAGCCATTACTTCTATAAAGTCGTAGTTTACTTCATTATTTTTTATCTTTTCTATTAATGTCCTTGCATGAGCAGTTCCTTGTACTACAGCTAAATTTAAGCTAACATCACCTATAGTTATAGATGCTTCTTTTACTCCTTCTAACCCTCTTACTGGTTGGAAGTTTAATAATTCACTAGTTGGATCTTGTCCTGTTATAGAATGGTACGCAGTTCTAACAGCGGCTTCTGTAACTCCACCACTATTTCCAAATATAACTCCTGCACCACTTCCAAGTCCTAACATATTATCAAATTTAGAACCTTCTAAGTTTACAAAGTCTATACCTTCTTCTTTTATCCACTTAGCTAATTCTTTAGTTGTTATTATTATATCGTTATCTCTTAAACCTTCTATATTGTTAAATTTAGCTGAGTCGTTCATCTCTGGTCTATCTATTTCAAACTTCTTAGCTGTACATGGAGTTATAGTAACATTTACTATCTTAGCAGGGTCTATATTTGCTTTTTTAGCAAAGTATGTTTTTATAGTCGCCCCTTGCATAGATATTGGACTCTTTGCAGTAGATAAGTTGTTTAAAAGTTCTGGGTAGAACGTTTCTACAAATGTAACCCACCCTGGACAACAACTTGTAAATTGAGGTATATTTTCGCTCTTGTTAACAATTCTTTCTACAAGCTCATTTGCTTCTTCCATTATAGTCATGTCAGCTCCGAAAGTAACGTCAAATACATAATCTCCACCTAATTCTCTAAGAGCTTGTACCATTTTATCTTCAACATATGAACCTGTCTCCATTTGGAATTCTTCTCCTAAAGCAACACGAACTGCTGGTGCTGTACTGAAGATTACTATTTTATCTTCGTCTTGTAGAGCTTGTTTTACTCTATCTATATCTTCTACTTGAGTTATAGCTCCTACTGGACATGCTTGAGCACATTGTGCACAGTTTATACAGATTGCTATATCATTAGTTTTTTCTAAATCAAAGAAGTTAGCAACTCCTATTTCTCTTTCACATACCCTTTTACATAATCCACATTTTATGCATTTATCGTAGTCTATTTTTATAGCAGGGTTATCTGCTTCTATTGGTACAACTTTTTCTGTAAATAGATGCTTCATATTTTACTCTCCTTATAAATTATATTGTAAGATTATATACTATAAATTAATACCATTGTAAGTATCTTTTTAACATTTTGCTGTAATTTATCTTTTTTTGGTAATAATAAAATTAAATAGATTTTAAATTTATTTTTAATTGTCGATTATTGAAGTAAAAATATAATAACATAAATATACACCTTATTACAATAAATATATCTTAATAAATTGTATATATTTTACTAAAACATGTAGTTGGTGCTCCGTTTAATCAGTTTTCATTATCTTTATTTATATAGAAGTTAAATACATTTTTTTCTATAACCTTTACAGTTCTTTCAATTATTTATTTTTGTCCACTATAACTGTTTACTAAGTATTTAAAAAATTAAAAAGTGTATCTAAATCTGATATAAAATCAAATTCAAATACACTTTAATTTATTAAAAACTTTTATACAAAAATAGTATCTATTTCTACCAAACTGGAACTTGGTATATATCCATATTGATTATTAAAATTAACTTTTGCCCAACCGTTATGTTCTGATATAATTTCTATCATAGTTCCTTTAGGAATATGACCAACTTTAGAATAATCCACTCCAGGTCCAAATTTTATATCCAAATCATATTCTTTAACTACCTTTATTGTTCTATCTTGTATAATATCAGATAAAGTATTTTTAAATTCTTCCCATCCTTTTTTATTGTCTTCAATTAACCTCTGTGAGCAAAGTTTTCCAGATGCATCTTTATGCATTATAACTCTCTCTAAAGGTATATCGTATCTTTCCATAAGTTCAGCAACTAATGCTATTCCATTTTCTTTAACTTTTTCCCATCCTTTAGAATCTTTAGCATCATTTACACATAATTCTATACCTATTGTTGTATAATTAGTTTTATCTCCTGAAGAATTGTTTCTATCTCCAACATGATATGCTGAGTAATTATCTTGTAATACATGTATTGCTTTATCTTTATCTACAACATAATGTATTGAAACCGATCTATCATTTTTTTGAAAGTACTTTCTATGATTATCTGCATCTGCATTATGATTTTCATTTGCTGTATCATGAATAACGATATATTTTTGGCTATTGTTTTTTAAACTAAAATTCTTTGTATTAGTTATATAATCTTCATATAACGGTGTACCATTTTGAAGTATAATATCACCTTCAATTTTATTTGTTGTTTTTTCAAGACTACTATCTGCAAATACAACACCTGAACTAAATAAAATTGTACTTGCTAGACTTGCTAATAATATATTCATCCTCATATAATCCACTCCATACACCTATAATTAATAATTGCATAAAATGTATTATATCATATTTTAGCATATTCGTCATTTTTCGACTTATTCCGCTTTATTTTTGAAATATATAAAAATTAAAAGTGTATCTAAATTTAATACAAAATTAAATTCAAATACACTTTATTTTATTAAAATTAAAATTTTTATACTAAAATACTTTTATTCATATTCTTTACCTTCAATTATGTCTACTGCATATATCTATTAAATTCAGTTTTTACTTATATTGCATTAAAAATTAAATGTTCCAAATTTTCCTAAATTATAATCTTCATAAGCTTTGATTATTTCTTGCTCAGTATTCATCACAAATGGTCCATGAGCTATAACTGGTTCATTTAATGGCTCCCCACTTAAAACAATCGCTAAAGAGTTTTCGCTAATTGATTCTAATATAATATCTCCTTCTACATTATCAAATAATATGAAATCATTTTCTTTATATACAGATCCATTATTTATTTTAATCTCTCCACTAATTATCAACATTCCTGTATTGAAATCACTTGGTTCATTTAGTGATACTCTTGCATTGTTTTTCATATCTACATTATATATATTTATTTTAGAAAAAGTATCAGCAGGCCCTTTTACTCCTTTTACCTCTCCTGCGATAATTCTTATTTCTCCTCCATTGTTATCCAATTGATAAGTAGCTATGTCTTCTTTAGTAATTGGTTGATACTTTGGCTTTGTCATCTTATACTTACTTGGTAGATTTACCCAAAGTTGTATCATATGAAGTGTTCCACCATTTTTTGAAAATTCTTCTTCATGATATTATTTGTGAAGAACCCCACTTCCTGCCGTCATCCACTGTACATCACCAGATCCTATAACACCATGATTTCCATTATTATCATGATGCTCAACCTTACCATCGTAAGCAATTGTTACTGTTTCAAATCCTCTATGTGGATGTGCTCCTACACCTCGTCTTATCTTCGAAGGCTCAAAATAATGCGGTTTATTATAATCTAATAAAATAAATGGTGAAAAACGCTCTAATAAATTTTTACCTGATGGAAAATACTGACTAACTTTAAATCCATCTCCTACAAAATGTGGCTCTGATCCTCTAAATACTAACTCTATACTTCTTAACTTATTCATTGTGTATCTCCTTTGTATATTATCTATTCATATTTTTTATAATTCCCTATATATCATTAATTAGTTATATATTATTAAAAAATTTAGCTATGTCAGCTAACCTTTGTGATATAAGTACCAGTAATAACAATTATCTTATAGATTAAATTTTAATTTAGTTATAAAATATTGTAATTACTATAATTTAAAATGAACTATCACATACAAAACTAACAAAGCCAAAAATTTTATTTGAATTTTTTTAGTATATTTTTTAATACTACTTTTTCTTCATCAGTTAATATATTAAAAATATTATTTATGTTTTTTATGTGCTCCGGTAACATTTCTTCTATTACCTTTATTCCTTTATCTGTTATAGATATTATAGTTGATCTTTTATCTAGTGGGTCTGAAATCTTTCTTATAAATCCATCCTTTTCTAAATTTTTTACTACTACTGTTATATTCCCTGATGTAGTTAATATTTTTTCCATTATTTCACCTATTCTTAAGTTCCCTTTATTGTACAAAACTTCAAGGACTCCAAACTGCGAAATTGTTAATCCACTTTCTTTTATAGTTTTATACTCTAAGCTATGAATTTTGTGTTCTGCCCTAGTAAAAGCTATTAATGTGGATAGATTAAGTTTACTATCATTAATTAATGTTTTTATATTTTCCATAAACCTATTTTATCACTAATTAGTGATAAAATCAATATATAATTTTAAAAATCTAAAATCCATCATTGTGCTAATTAAATTTAGTTATTGAAAATAATATGCTCTATTACATAAAGTTGAATTAGTAAAATACTGTTTAGTATTTTTAAATGCCGTTGATAGATATTTTGAAGAATTATTTAAATATATAAGACCTTTGCAAATAACTCAATGTAGACCAGTTATTATGATACAAGTTAAAAATGAATATGGTTCTTTTAGAAATAAATTTATATTATAGTTTGTTTGTATAAAAAAACTACTAATTATTATATATTAGTAGTTCTTTTGGTTACTTTTCGTGGATTTCATTGGTTAAGACGATTCGCAAAATTCATAACCACGATTATTATTTTCTTCTAATTTATATACTCCATTATTATTTTGCTCATACAAACTATCATAATGGCCATTCTAATTTTTTGTTTTATTTATTAAACTGAAATCTACCACTAAATAGATTTCTCCTTATTCATAAAACTAATTATTTTTATAATAGCTACGCTTAAAATTATAAATGCTATACTTCTAGCCCATGTTTTTAGTGTAAAATTATAAAACAATAAATTAATTCCTGAAACAGCAACTAAAGCATAACTAGCAGAAAGTGCTATTGCATTTTTTAATTTTCTCATAGATAAAATCATTTGTATACTTAATATAAACATCCTTATACCTACAAATGCCATAAGCACACCTATTATATCTTGAATTATATAGTAGTAATGAAACTCCATATATGCTTACTCCTTTTTATAGAACTTCTTCACATTCTTTAATTATATCAAATTCTTCATCTGTGTAAGTCGTCATTGTAAATCCAGTCACGCCATATAAAAATGTTACTATTGGAGTTATCCAGTTTAAGAAGCAATATGGTATAAACTCAAATGCACTAACTCCTAATGTTTGACTACAAAATATAGCATTAGAATTCCAAGGTATTAACGGACCTCCAAGTGTAGCTGTATCTTGTATTATTCTAGATAAGTTTTCTGGCTTTAACTTAAATTGTTTGTATAATGGCGACATTATAGTACCAACAAATACACAAGTAAACATCATAGAAGAACTAAGTGCATTTGCAAGATAACTAGCTATAAATGTAGTTCCAATCAATTTAGCTCTAGAGTTTCCTATTTTACTTATCATAGGTTCTAATAATACTTCTAAGAAACCAGTCTTTTGTAGTATACCTGCTATTACAAATACTATAAACACCAAAAGTACAGTTTCTGCCATGCTCATTATACCACCACGGTTTAGTAATTGGTCTGTATAAGTAAGGCCTGTTTCTATAGAAAAACCATTAAGCATATAATCTAATAATTTGTTAACACTTTCTCCTTCTTGAATAAATGCTATAACTGAGCCTACTACTGCAGAAGATATTATAGAAACTATCGGTGGCTTTTGTAGCAATAATAAAATAAATAAGAATATTATTGGTATTAAAGCTACAAACCCTATATTGAAGTTAGCTTTTAATACTTCCATTACTTGATTTATGTGGTTGTAGTCAATAGTGTTATTAGCATATTTAAATCCCATAACAGTGTATAAAACTATACAAATTATATAAGCTGGAGTTGCTGATAAAGTCATATGTTTTATGTTAGTTATAACATCAGTTTTACAAACTGCAGCTGATAAATTTGTAGTGTCTGAAAGTGGTGAAATCTTATCACCAAAGAATGCCCCAGATATTATTGCACCTGCTGTTAAACCAGCTGGAACTCCCATACTAATACCTATACTCATTAAAGCTATACCAGAAGTTCCTAAAGTCCCCCAAGAAGTTCCCGTAGCTATAGAAGTCAAAGAGCATACTATTAATGTTGTAACCAGAAAATATTTAGGTGTTATTATTGTAAGTCCACTATAAACTATTGTGGGAATTGTTCCTGCTGCTATCCAAGCAGCAATTAACACCCCAACTGAGAGTACAATTAAATTCGATTGAAATGCTCCCTTTCCTACCTCAAATCCTAATTCTTCAATTTCACAATTTGTATAACCTAATTTCATCGCTGCTGGTACTACGATTAGCCATGATAATATGAACATTACTGTTATTGATGCATCAAATACAACCATGCCAACTGTAGTTAAAGATATAATTGCAATCATTACTAAAGCTGCGAACTTAAATGTAGGTTTTCTTTTTTCCGTATTTATACTCATTTTATATTTCCATCCCTTTTTTAATTTTTTATCAAAACCCTTAGATAACGTTATCATCAATCATCTATATTAAGACTAGCTAAATTTAGCATTAAGCTAGTCTGTGCTAACTACTCCATTATAGCTTTTTTTATTCTATTTAATCCCTCTTCAACCATAGATCTTGGGCAAGCAAGGTTTATTCTCTGATATCCTTTTCCTCCAATACCAAAAGAATCCCCACTATTTAAAGCTACTTTTCCTTTTTCAACTAATGCTTTATAAACTTTTTCATCACTTAATCCAGTCCCACTAAAATCTACCCATAGTAAATAAGTCCCTTCTGGTTTTCTAACCTTAAGAGATGGTATATTTTCTTTTATATAGTTTATAGCAAAATCTATATTACCTTCTAAATATTCAAGGTACTCTTCTAACCACTCTTCTCCTTCATTATAAGCTGCTTGAGTAGCAACTAAACTAAATGCATTGTTTCTTCTTATATCTAATCTTATAAAAGCATCATCTAGTATTTTGTAGTGATTTTCATTTGGTAATATAACCTGAGACATCTGAAGTCCTGCTATATTAAATGTTTTAGTTGGAGCCATACACGTTATACTATTTTGTGCAAACTCTTCACTTATGGAAGCAAATGGAGTATGTTTATGATTTTTTAATATTATATCACTATGTATTTCATCCGATATCACTAATACATTGTGTTTCATACATATGTTACCTAGTTTTATTAACTCTTCTTTACTCCAAACCCTACCTACTGGATTGTGTGGGTTACAAAGTATAAACATTTTTACATCTTTGATTTTAGATTCTATATCTTCATAATCCATTACATAATTTCCATCTTCTAATTTAACTAATGGACTTATTACAAGTTCTCTTTTATTTTGCTTTACCACACTATTAAATGGGCTATAAACAGGTTCTTGTATCATTATTTTATCATTTTCTTTAGTCATTTCTTGTATTAATATACTTATAGTTGGTATTACCCCTGGACTAAATATCAGCCATTCTGGTTTTATTACCCAACCATATCTTCTCTTAGACCAATTTACAATAGACTCATTATATGATGATGGTCTAGTTGTATATCCATAAACTCCTTGTTCTAATCTATTTTTAAGTGCATCTATTATGCATGGAGCTGTCTCAAAATCCATATCTGCTACCCACATAGGTAAAAGGTCATTAGTTCCATATTTTTTATCCATCTCTGACCACTTTGCTGAAAAATTATTAGTTCTGTCAATTACAGCATCAAAATTGTAACGCATAATTGCTATACCTCCATTATTTTTAATTTCACTATTTTATATATAGCAATATACGTGCCAAGTTTTATCTTTATCTTTTATATTTCTTTGAAAGCATTGGAATTTAAACAAATATTTATCTATTTTAAATTTAACAACTATAATTATACTTTGTTAAATCTTTTGACTTATTAATTTTTATTATAAAAATAACCAGCAAACAAAAAAAACAGGTTTAACAGGTATACAATTCACCCAGTTAAACCATATTTTTTATCTCTATTTTAAATTTTATGTTCTTTTAAAAAATATATTCCCTTTTCAGTGATTATAGATCCTCCACGTCCTGATAAAACTTTTACAAACTCATACTCTTGAAGTTCAAGAAGAATACTTCTTATTTGTTGTTCTGTTAAAAATACATGTTCTTCTAAGGCATATTCATATATTTTTTTTCTTCCTATTCTTTGTTTGAGATTATAGGCTTGATTCATTTTATTAAGTACAAAAATATAGTCATTTATAGATCTCTTAAAGTTAATTTTGTCATATCTGATTTCTTCTTTTACTATCTCTTCACATGGATCTTTTTTTTCTAAGGATTCTAAAATATATTCAGGTAAATCAGAAACTTCAATTCTATCTTTGCCTGTATAAGAAAAATACTCAGCTAAGTTATTTAACTCTCTTATATTACCATCCCAATTATATCTTTTAAATATATCTACAACTTCATCAGAAAGGCTAAAGTTTGAATCTAAATTTTTCTTAAACGATTCAAATATTAAAAATAAATCATCTAACCTATTTCTTAATGGACTTATATTTAAAGGTAAAACATTTAATCTATAAAATAAATCTTTTCTAAACTTACCTTCGCAAACTAATTTTTTTAAATCTCTATTTGTAGCTGCTATAATTCTTATATCTACATCAACAACCTTATCTGAACCAATCCTTCTAATTTGTCTTTCTTGTATAACTCTAAGCAGGCTAGCCTGTGAATTTAAATCCATCTCTCCAATTTCATCTAAAAATATAGTTCCTTTATTAGCCATTTCAAAAAGTCCGATTTTTCCACCTTTTTTGCACCTGTGAAAGATCCTTCATCATAACCAAAAAGTTCACTTTGTAAAAGTCCTTCTTGAAAAGTACTACAGTTTACCGCAATAAATGGACCTTTATTTCTATAAGATGCACTGTGTATGGATTGAGCAAAAAGTTCTTTTCCTGTACCACTTTCACCAATTATCAATATAGAAGAATTTGATTGAGCCATTTTATAAGCCATTTTTTTACTTTCCATGATAGATTTACTACATCCAACTATATCATCAAAATTATATTTGCTAACATTTCCAGAGTTCATAAGTTGAGATCTAAGTTTCGCTTGCTTTTTCTCAGATTCATAAAATTTAGCAAGTTTTATTATAAAACCTCTAAATCCACATATATCTGCATATCTAATATCTAAATTTATATCTATATTTTTAACCTTAATAACCTTTTGTATATTTCCACTTAACTTATTTAACTTACTAAAATCAAAAGATTTTATATAATTGCCAATATACTTTCCAGTCATTTCATTTTCATTTATATCCAGTATCTCTCTTGCTACATGACTATAAAACTGAACAATTTTATCTTCACTTATACAGACTAGACCTTCGTCTATTGACGCTAATAAAAAGTCAAATTTATTTTCTAATTTTGTTTGGCTTAATAAAAGTTTTTCTGTAACATAACTAGTAGGAACAACTTTATCTATAAATTTATTCAATAAATCTTCTTTTATCAAGTGCTTTAAACCTAAATTAATTGCTATATCAGCTATACATCCTAAGTCTATTATTCTATATCCAATGTCAATTATTTCACAATCTTTACAATCTATTGAAATTTCTTCTCCCGGGGACAAAACTATAGAGCCAGGTAAAATATTATCAGATCCTGGATAGCTAGGTACAAAGTTTTGTATATTAATTCCTAACTTATGTATAATCATTATGGTTTCAAGTGCCATACTTTTAGATAAGTTGTATACAAATACCTTTTTATGCTCATCTAATTTTGAAATTTTTTTCACACTTGATTTTTCAAAAGTTAAATTAGGTATAATTATTTGTGAGTCTTTTTCACAGAGTTCTGAGACTTCATCATATTTTAGTTTCACAGAAAGAACAATTAGTTTCTCATGTAATAAATTAAGATTATCTTCTTCAAAAGAATAAAGATTTATTTTTATATTCTCCCCCAAAAAATACTTTATTTGATCTGAATAAACTTTTCCTGCATCTTTCTTTAGTGTTATTATAGCTAGTTCTCTTTTTTTCATAGATGCTCCTTGTAAACCCTAATATATTTATTAAATTAAATTAAATTATATCAATAATCTATTTAAAAATCAAAATATACATATAGGTGAAATCTTTATTAAAATTATTCCTTAAAAAAATATAAATTCACAATAAAATAAGCCACTTTCTATAAAAAATGACTTATTAATATAATCAATATAAAATTATTTTCCTAATACTTCATTTAAATCTAATGTTTTAGTTCCATCTTCCAATATGAAACATGGTATTCCTATACCTCCTGCATCTCTTACATTTTTGTATATATCTAAACTTTGACGAAGTGATAAATATTCTTTTAAATCAGGTAAACTTGCTGATAAATCTTTAAAGTCAACCTCTATATTTCTATCTCTTAATTGGCATAGTGCGTATAATGTATCTGGACATAAATGACTTCCTACTACAGTTATTTTCATAATAATTCTCCCCTATTAATTTTATAATTTCTTGTAAATATTTTATCTGTTCATAACAGCTATAGCTTCTATCTCGCAAAGCACACACTTTGGTAATTCTTTAACTGCGACACAGCTACGAGCTGGATTAGATGTAAAGTATTTTGCATATACTTCATTAAATGCTGCAAAATCTGTCATATTAGCTAGGAAACATGTAGTTTTAAATACATTTTCAATATTAGTTCCAGCTTACTCTAATATTGCTTTAACATTTTTACAGCTTTGTTCTGCTTGTAATAATATACCTTCTGGTACTAATCCATCTTCTGGATTTACTGGTATTTGACCTGATGTAAATACAAAGTTATCTATTTGATATCCTTGTGAATAAGCTCCTATAGCACCTGGTGCATTTGTTGTTTCAAGTATTTTCATTATAAATTCACCTTTCTATGTTTATATAAATCTTAATAATCCGGTGTAACCAAATTCTTAGTTTTATATAAAGCAAATATAATGCCAATTTATAAAAAAGATTATATTTTTTTTAAATACTTTATAATACTCATATTTTTCAGATTACTCAATTTTATTTTTTAATTATTTACTATTTTAACAGATTGAACTGTTTAAACTGTTCAATCATTTTAACCTTTTAGTACTGACTGTTAAATATTTTGATTTATGCTAACTCAATTACATATAAATTTTGACAAGTAAAAAATAACTACTATGTTTTTAAACTTAGTAGTTCTCTATACCTCTTTTCGTGGATTTAAATGGTGGATACGAATCACAAGAATAATACCCACATGGAAGGATTTTTTTGAATTATTAAATCTGAAATGTATTATTTAAATAAATTTGATAGCTTTGATGAATAAAAGTTACAATTGATAATTATACATAATTTTATAATAATAGAAGTTTCTTACTCTAACTAGTGTAACATCTTTGTTATATCATATGGGTGATTATTACATATCGTTTGAAGCCTAGCATTTGTTACTTCATCTTCTTATAATTTACAATTATGTCGTAGGCTATAAATAGTGCTATCTTAATTCTTCTATAGTCATAAATTTTCTTTGAATTATTGTATATTTACAATATTTTAGATTTCAAATCTGAGTCATTGTCATTATTTATATTTTAATTAATACATTTATAATAACAACTTCTAGAAACTTTAGCTATTTTACATATTTTATTAAAGCTTAAACTAAATTCTCTTGCTATTGTAATACTTCCAATTCCTTCTTATAAACACATTTTTAAAGCTTTAGGCTTTATATCAAATGAATAATTATAAAAAATCACCTCATTTTATATAGTTTTATAGTATCTTTTTACTATATCTAAAAAATGAGGTGTCATTTAATTTTAATTTATTTAAATATTCTTAATATAATACCTTTTAATAATTCTGTTAATGATAATTTTTTTAAAACTGCAACTGCTGCAATTGACACAACCCCTACAGATAAAGCTTCTTTTGTTCTTTTATCATTATTTGTATTTGTAGTAGATGCAATTTCAGATTTATAATTATTAAAATCATTTTTTTCAATTGATTCTACTGGTTTATTATCATTTACTTCATTATTATCAGTATTTCCTAATGCTATCATTTCTTGATTATCTTGCTCTTTATTTATATTATCTTCTATTAGTTTTTCTCCATCTAATAGTTGTTCAATTTGTTCCTCAGATTTCTCTTCATTTAATGGTAGCTCAATTAACTCCTCTTGCTTTCCTCCTTCTAGTGGCGGCTCAATTGGCTTTTCTTGATCTCCTCCTTCTAATGGTGACTCAATTGGTTCCTCTTGCTCTTCTCCATCTAGTGGTGGCTCAATTGGTTCTTCTTGCTCTTCTCCATCTAATGGTGGCTCAATTGGT
>Skinner_p2__coassemble_1141_pt1 | contig 12473 bp, 16 predicted proteins | sample Skinner_p2__metabat2_high_PE_010 | metagenome-assembled genome bin Skinner_p2
ATGTTATACTTATAAAAATACAAAATATATATTAATTTTTTTGTAGAAACGAACATTATTTAATCGAATAAGAAAATACTTTGAAAATATATAGTGTTTTTAGAGTAAATATAAGTTATAATTATATTGTAAGAAAATGATTTCATGGGGGAGTAGTATGAATATTTTAAGTTTAGGAGAAAAGATAAAAAAATTAAGAAAAGAAAAAAATATGACGTTAAAAGAACTAGCAGGGGATAGAATTACTGCGGCCCAAATAAGTCATATAGAGAGGGATAAATCGCACACTAGCCATGAATTACTAGAGTACTTAGCTAATCAGCTAGATGTAAGTGTGGACTATTTATTAGAGACTAAAGAAATGCAGTCTAAAAAGTTAACAGATAACCTAATACTTCAAGGCGAGATTTTAATTAAATGTAATGACTTAGAAAAAGCTGAAGAACAATTAAATAAAGCAATTAAAATATGTGATGAATATAAAGTTTTAGACAATTATGGAACATGCAATTTCTTACTAGCCGATATAAATTTAAAAAAAGATAAGTATAGTGAATCAGTTATGAGTTATGAAAAAGCACTATATTACTTTATAAAAAATAATGATAAAGAGAAAATGTATAAATGTTACTTAAATGTAGGTAAAATTTATATGATAGAAGAGTTTTATAAAGGAGCAATACTTCAATTTGAATTTGCAGAAAGTGTATTAAATGAAATACAAGTTGAAGATGTAGATATATATAAGGATTTATATAGTAAAATGGCATATTGTTATATAAAATTAAATGATAATGATAAGTCCTTAGACTATATAAATAAAATGGATGAAATAGATATAAAAAATAATCCAGAAGAAGAATTAAATGTATTAATGCTAAAAGCAAATAATCTTTTAAATATGGGGAAATTTGATAAGTCTAAAGAATATTTCAAAAAAGCATTAGAAATTTTAGATAAAGAAAAAAATAAAACTGAATTAGCATCTATTTACTTAACTATATCTGAAATGTATAAAAGCATAGGTAATTTAGATAAAGTTTTAGAGTACTCACAAAGAGTATATGATATTAAAAAGAATGATGAAGATGAATATATGATGAAAAGTCTATTTAAAATAATAGAGACTTACATATCTAACTATGAATATGATATGGCCAAAAGATATTGTAAAATAGCATTGGCATCTTCAATAAAAAATAAAAATAGATTAAATGAATATAGAGTTTTAAAATATTATTCAGATATGCATAAAGCTCAAAATGAAAATATTATAGCTATAGAATATTTACATAAATGTATAAATATAATATCTGAATTAAATGATAAAAAGATATTAGCAGATTTATACATAAATCTTGGTGAATTATATTCAGATATCTCAAAAGAAAAAGAATTAGAGTATTATCAAAAAGGTGTCTGTATATATAAAAATCTAGAGATAATATAAAAGATTCCTTTTAGGAATCTTTTTGTATATAGAAATAATCTATAACAAGTAAAAATATAAGTGTGTTAGAATAAATGTGAATAATTTTAAGGAGATGATTATAAATGTATATAGAAGTAGATGCAAGAGGTTTAGCATGTCCTAAACCTGTTATAAATACAAAGAAAGAATTAGATAATATTGAACAAGGTATAGTAATAGTTACAGTAGATAATGATGTTGCAAAACAAAATATACTGAAATTATCTAACTCTTTAAACTGTGAATCAAGAGTGATTAAAGAAGAAAAAGACTTAATTTCTATAGAGATAAAAAAGGGAGAAAATGTTATAATAGAAGAAAAAAAACAAGAGGAATTAGAGGATAAGTGTATATTTATATCTTCAAATAAAATGGGAAATGGAAATGATGAATTAGGTGAGGTACTTATGAAAGGATTTATATATACCCTTACAGAATCAAAACCATATCCTAAAAGTATACTTTTAGTTAACTCAGGTGTAAAATTAAGTACAGAAAATCATGACACTGTTGGAAATCTTAAAATACTTGAAGAGGCTGGAGTTGATATACTATCTTGTGGAACTTGCCTTGATTATTATGGACTTAAGGAAAGTTTAAAAGTAGGAAGCGTTACTAATATGTATACTATAGTGGATATAATGAAAAATTCATCACAAACTATATCTGTATAATATTATAAAGTAGAAAGAGGATGACAATATGAACGAAATGTATATAGTTTCATTTAACTCAACACATCATGCAATAAGACTAGATAAATTATTAGGTGAATCTTCGGTAAGAGCGACTACATTACCTACCCCTAGAGAAATAACAGCTAGTTGCGGTATATCTATAAGATTCTTATATGAAGATATAGAAAAAGTAAAGGCTATTTTAGCTGAAAATAATATTGAATATAAGGGCATATATAAGATAACTAGATTAGAAAATGGAACAAAAGAAGTAGAAAATATAGGTTAGGAGAGTGAGTATTTATGCCAATGGATATAAAGATAGGTGATGTTGTAGAATTAAAAAAGCAACATGCTTGTGGATGTAAAGAGTTTGAAATAACAAGAGTAGGCATGGATATAAAAATAAAGTGTACAAAATGCTTAAGAAGTATAATGCTTGATAGAGAAACTGTCGAAAAAAGAATTAAAAAAATAATAAAAAAGTAGTTTTAATATACATAGAAATAGAATTTGATTTGCTATAATTAAAGTAAGGGAATTATTTTCAGGGGGTGCTTTAATTATGGCTATTAGATTTGCTAAAAGAATGGAAGGATTAAGGAAGAGTTAGAAAAAATATTAGAAGTTACAGAAAATGTAAAAATGATTTATGTAGTATCTGATTTTAAAAATCCTACAGGCAGAACATGGCCACTTGAAAGGCGTAAAAGATTCATAGAAATAATAAGTAAGTATGAAATACCTGTTATAGAAGAGAATCCATATAGTGAATTAAGATTTGAAGGTGAAAGTCTCTACCATCTTTAAAATCTATGGATAAAAAAGGATTAGTTATTTTTTTAGGTACTTTTTCTAAAATATTTTGTCAAGGATATAGACTAGGCTGGACATGTGCATCTCAAAACATATTAAAAAAATTCATACTTGTAAAACAAGTAGCAGATCTACAAGCATCAAGTATATCCCAAAGAGAAGTAAGTAAATTTATAGATTTATATAATTTAGATAATCATGTTAAAAAAATAAATGAAGTATATGCAAGGCGTAGAGATTTAATGCTAGAGACTATGAAAGAAGAATTCTCAGAAGAAATAGAATATACTCATCCAGATAGAGGATTATTTATATGGGTAGAGCTTCCAAAATGTTTAGATTCAAGAATTATAATGAAAGATTGCTTGGCAAATAATGTTGCATATGTACCTGGTGGGTCATTTTTCCCTAATGGAGGAACGGAAAACTTCTTTAGATTAAATTACTCAAACATGTCAGATGATAGAATAGTTGAAGGAATAAAGAGGATAGGATTAGTTTTAAGAAAATATATGGCTGTTAAACAAAACCTTTAATTAAAATTATATATAAAAAAATGGTGGTATATTACCACCATTTTTTATGGGAGATTGGGATGAAATATATTTAAGTTATGGGGGCTATATGTATATATTATTGGCAAATCAAATTAAATATATACGTATTAAGAGACAAAAAAATGTAATAATAGAAGATGTAGCATAAAATCGAATTGACATTTGTAAAAACTAATGATAAAATGTGTAGGTATGAGATTTAAATCTCATTTCTCTGCTCTACAAATGTAGAGCCGTTAAGTCCAAAGGGAGGTGAAAAGATAATGAAAAATTATGAATTAGTTTTCGTAGTAAAGCCAAACGCTGATGAAGAAACAAGAGAAGCTGTTCTTAACAAAGTTAAGGAAGTAGTTGCTACTAACGGAGAAGTAGCTAAAGTTGACGTATGGGGGAACAAAAAATTAGCTTATCCAATAGCTAAGTTCACTGAAGGTCACTACGTATTAGTTAACTTCGCAGCTGGTGTTGAAGTACCTAAAGAATTAGACAGAAACTTAAAGATAAACGAAAACGTAATAAGACACATGATAGTTGTTGCTTAATAACTAGTTTTATTACTACAAAGGCGGTGTTATTATGAACCATGTTGTATTAATTGGTAGATTAACTAGGGATCCTGAGTTAAGATACATCGCAGGAACTGGAACACCTGTTGCAAACTTTGCAATAGCTGTTGATAGAGAATTTTCAGGTAAAGATGGGAAAAAAGAAACTGACTTTATAGATATACAAGTTTGGGGTAAATCTGCAGAGAATTGCGCTAACTATATAGGTAAAGGAAGTTTAGTAGCTATACAAGGTTCATTAAGAATCGATAGTTACCAAAATCAAGCTGGAGAAACTAGAAGAGCTACTAGAGTAAATGCAAATAGAGTACAGTTCTTAGATACAAAGAATAAATCTGAGAGTTCATATAAAGGAAATCATCAAGGGTTCGAGCCGAACTTTGAACCTAGCTTTGAGCCAACTGGATTAGATCCACAAGGATTCCAAGCTATAGATGATGACGATATACCATTCTAAAAAAGGAGGGAAATTTACTATGATAAACAAGAAGAGACGTAAGAAGAAGAGAGTTTGTCAATTCTGTGCTTCTAAAGATGCTAGAATAGACTACAAAAACACTCAAAGATTACAAAAATACGTAACTGAAAGAGGTAAAATATTACCAAGAAGAATCTCTGGAACTTGTGCTAAGCACCAAAGAGAATTAACAGTTGCAATAAAGAGAGCTAGAAACATAGCACTTTTACCATATACATTAGACTAAGAAAAGGACGAGCCTTATGGCTCGTTTTTTTGTTTATCTGGTTAAATCTGTTATAATTTATGATATAATATTTATATATTAAGGGGGGGAAGCTGTGAAATTCGATAGAAATTCAGATGTAACTAAAAATGTAAAAATAATAGAGTGGATGAAGAAAGAACTTATACTTAGTGTAGGAGATGTATTTGATTTGATTTTTAAAGGTGTGAAGCCTTTAGATGAAGCACTTCAAGACACTTTGGCAAATATAATAATGATAACATACTTACTAGCTAAAAGATTAGGAATAAGTTTTAGTGAGATAGATTATAAGATAAAAGAAAAGATAAGAATAGGAATAGATCAAAATCATAGCGTAGAAAGTTGGTATGGAGATTTTTCAAATTTAAAAAAACATATGGAAAATAGGGAGTGATTTTAAATTGTATAATAAATTAAGGCTACCTCAAGCATCGTTGATAGCCGCATTAGGTATATTGTTATGTTTGGTAACAGTATATGTGCCTATGTTAAGTATACTCAGCATAGCAGTACCAGTACCTTATGCAATTATAGGAACATTAACTGATAATAAATACTCTATATTATCTTTAATAGCTACATTTTTTATATTAATGTTTACTGTAAATCCATTATACTCGGTTAGTGTATGCATAATGAGCATAGTTCCAGGAATTTTTATAGGAAGTGCAATAAGAAATAACAAAGAAGAAGATAATTTTAATAAATTTGAACCAATATATATAGGTACTATAGTAACTATGATATGTGTCATAGTATTTTTCTTTATTGCAAATATAGTATTTAAAACAAATATATTAGATGATTTTATGAATATAGTGAAAGAATCTATAAATATTCAAGTCTCTATTATGGAAAGTGCAGGCATGGTTTTAAAAGAAGGATTTAAGGCATCAGATATCGTAAACTATATTAATAATATGCTACCTACAATATTATTCTTACAAGGTATGATAGTTGCAGTTATTATATATGCTTTAGAAATTTTTATTTTAAAGAGAATAAGAGTGGTAAATCTAAGATTACCTAAACTTACAGATTTTTATTTACCAGGTGATGCTGTAACTGTATCATTTACGCTATATATATTTGTTTTATTTATGGATCTAATTAAAGTAAATTTACACACTGATTTAATAATGTTGAATTTACAACTAGTATTTAATTTTATGTTTATGCTTCAAGGTATATCTGTTTCTATTTACTATTTAAGAAAGTGGATTAGAAGCGGTTCATTAAAAATGATATTTATGTCAGCATTGATTTTAAGTATAGTTGGGTTTATGGGAATATCTTTTGTGGGTATGTTAGATAGTATAATAGACTTTAGAAGGGTAAGAAGCTATAAATCTACTTAGGAGGTATAGATGACTAGTAAACGAATCTTAAAAATGAATATGCCAGAAGTAAACCTATATATAGTCATTGTAGGAATAGCATCTATATTTCTACTTTACTATAATTTTTACATAGGAGGTTTATTCTTTATTGGATTTTTATATATGGTTTTTAATAATTGGAAGACAACTAATATAAGAAGAAAAGAATGGACTAATTATATTCAAAATTTATCTTTGGATATAGATGAAACTACTAAAAAAGCAGTAATGAATCTTCCAATACCTTTATGTATACTTGAATTTGATGGTAGTATTACTTGGTATAATGGTAAGTTCAATACTATGATAGGTGAGAATGACTTACTAGGTGTGAATATTGACGATCTTATAAAAAACTTAAATCTTAGAAAAGTATTAAATGAAAATAAAGAAATGTACACTGATATAAGCTACAAAGATAGAGAGTATACTATAGTTTATAACGTAATAAAAAATGAAAATGGAAAAAGTGCAAAATATCTAATGATGCTATATTGGATAGATAAAACAGATTTTTTACAGATGCAACAAAAATATAATGAAGAAAAAAATGCAATAATGCTAATACAAATAGATGGATATGATGAAGTTTTAAAAAGTGCAGATGAAGAGAATAGACCACTTCTAAGCGTAGCAATAGAAAAAGAACTAACTTCATTAGAAATGAATTCAAGTGGAGCATTAAGGAGAACTTCTAAAGATAAATTTTTCTTAATAATGAATAAGAAAGAATTAAAGAAATTAGAGGCAGATAAGTTTTCAGTGCTAGATCAAGTAAGAAAGATTGACTATGGAAACAATCTTCCTGTAACGATAAGTATGGGGATTGGAATAGATGGAGATACAATAAATGAAAACTTAAAACTTGCAACAGGAGCACTAGATTTAGCTTTGGGTAGAGGTGGAGACCAAGCTGTTATAAAAACAAAAGATAAGTTTGCTTTCTATGGTGGAAAATCTAAAGCGGTAGAAAAAACTACTAAAGTAAAATCAAGACTTATAGGGCATGCTTTGAGAGAAGTTATTTTAGAAAGTGACCATGTATTTATAATGGGACATAAGTATCCGGATATGGATGCTATGGGTTCTGCTGTTGGTATATATGATATATGTAAATCATGTAATAAAACAGCTAATATAGTTTTAAATTATGCCAATGAATCTATAGAAGAATTTATAAAAAGAATCAAAAAATCAGAGTATTATGAAGGTGTTTTTGTTGACTGTGATTATGCAATAAGAGAGTGTGAGAAAAATACTCTTGTAGTAGTTGTAGATACACATAGGCCAAACTTTACCGAATGCCCACAGTTATTAGATATATCAGATAAAGTAGTTGTTATAGACCATCATAGAAGAGGCGTGGACTTTATTAATGATACAGTGCTTTTATTCCATGAAATTTACGTATCATCTACATGTGAAATGGTAACAGAACTTGTACAATACATTGAAGATGATGTAAGGATAAATAAATTAACAGCAGAAGGATTACTGGCAGGGATTAGTTTAGATACTAAAAACTTTGCATTTAAAACAGGCGTAAGAACCTTTGAAGCTGCATCATACTTAAAGAAATCTGGAGCAGATACTATTGAGGTTAAGAAACTATTTAATTCAGATATAAAAGATTTTGTAACTAAGGCAGAAATTATACAAAGTGCAAAGGTTATAAACAGTAATATATGTTTAGCGTACACTAAAACAGAAACTGATAATATAAATATAGTAATAGCTCAAGCGGCTGATGAACTATTAAATATAAAAGAAGTAGAGGCATCATTTGTTTTAGGTAGAAAAGATGATAGAGTATTTATAAGTGCTAGATCATTAGGAAATATAAATGTACATGTGTTAATGGAAAAGCTAGGTGGAGGTGGGCACAGAGATATGGCTGGTGCTCAATTAGATACTTCACTAGAAAAAGCATATGAAATGGTAAAAGATACAATACAGACATATCTTAAGGAGGAAGAATAGATGAAAGTTATATTATTAAAAGACGTAAAAGGAACAGGAAAGAAAAACGAAGTAAAAGAAGTAAGTGATGGATACGCAAGAAACTATTTATTACCTAAAAAATTAGCAGTACCTGCTGATAATACAAATATGAAAGAATTAAATGAAAAGAACAAATCAAAGGAATTAAAAGCTCAAAAAGAATATGAAGCAGCAGTAGAATTAGGTAAGAAAATGGAAGAACTAAATGTAGTTATATACGCTAAAGCTGGTGATGGAGGAAGACTTTTCGGGTCAATAACATCAAAAGATATAGCTGAACAAATTAAAAAGCAACATAATATAGAAGTAGATAAGAGAAAAATAACTTTAGATGAACCAATAAGAGTGTTAGGTTCAAGATTTGTTGATATAAAAATACATCAAAAAGTAACTACAAGACTAAGAGTAGACGTAAAAGAAAAACAATAGACAAAATCTTGAGGTGATAAAAGATGGAGGATATAACTAGAATCCCTCCGCATAGTGTGGAATCAGAGCAGTCTATATTAGGTTCTATATTACTTGATAAAGAGGCAATTATAACAGTCAGTGAAACTATAAACCCAGACGACTTTTATAAAGAGGCTCATAAAATCATATATGAATCTATGATTAAATTAAGTAATAAGTCTGAGCCTATAGATTTAATAACACTAACAGAAGAGTTAAAAAAGCAAGGTCACTTAGATGATGTCGGGGGAATCAGTTATATAACTAGTTTATCCACAATTGTTCCAACAACATCAAATGTTAAGTACTATGCAGATATAGTAAAAGAGAAATCAGTACTTAGAAAGCTTATAAAAGTTTCTAATGATATAATAAATTTAGGGTATGACGGCTCAACTAAAATTGAAGATGTTCTAGAAGTAGCTGAAAAAAAGATATTTGATATATCACAAGAAAAAACTAGTGATGATTTTAAATCTATAAATTCGGTTTTAATGGATACATATGATATGATAGAGCATTTATATACAAATAAATCTGAAATCACAGGAATAACAACTGGATTTAGAGATTTAAATAAGAAAATTAATGGAATGCAAAGAACAGATTTATTACTAATTGCTGCTCGTCCAGCAATGGGTAAGACTGCATTTTCATTAAATCTTGTACAAAATGCTGCATTAAAAGGTGATGCATCTGTAGCAGTATTTAGTTTAGAGATGTCTAAAGAACAGTTAGTACAACGTATGTTATCTTCACAATCAAATGTTGAACTTAGTAAGTTAAAAACAGGTAAGCTTAATGAGAATGATTGGCCAAGAATAATAGACGCTATGGCAGTTTTATCTAATGCTAAAATTCATATAGATGATACTCCTGGTATAAAAATTTCAGAATTAAGATCAAAATGTAGAAAATTAAAAATGGAGCAAGGTTTAGACCTAATATTAATAGATTATCTTCAACTTATGGAAGGTGAAGGTAATAATGAAAGTAGACAACAAGAAATAGCTAAAATATCAAGATCTTTAAAAATAATCGCAAAAGAGTTGAACTGTCCAGTAGTTGCCCTTTCTCAGCTATCTCGTGCTCCTGAACAGAGAGCAGACCATAGACCGATGTTATCAGATTTAAGAGAATCTGGATCTATAGAGCAAGATGCAGATATAGTTATGTTTTTATATAGAGATGAATATTATCATCCAGACTCTGATAGAAAAAATATAGGTGAAGTTATAATTGCGAAAAATAGACATGGCGAAACGGGTTCAGTTGAATTAGTTTGGCTAGGAGAAATTCAAAAATTTGCGGATAAATCTAGAGATATGTAATATGGAATATATCTACAAATATCCACATAAAGTGAGTAACGGTAAATACCATGTTGTGGATATTTGACCTAATAAATCTATAAGCATTGAAATTTTAATAAATTGTTATCCACAATATCCACAGAAGGGTTGTTGATAAATGTGAATAAATATAAAAGCAAGCTGTAAGCTTGCTTTTATATTTATAAAAATTAATTTTAGGGAGGAATGTGTGTTGAATATAAATTTAATATATATATATCCAGAAACAATAGAGATAAACAATGAAATCAATCTACTAAGGATAATAGACAAAAAAGTCAAAGAAAGTCTAGTATTTTATTGTATAAAAGAAGAAAATATATATAAAGTTTATGTAATAAATACAATGACTGGACAAGCTATACATCTTATAGACTATAATGGGAAAAATAGTTTAGATAATTTAATAGATAATATAAAAACTATAGAAGTAGATATAAAAAATTTACAAGGTTTAGATAAGATAGAAAAGTACATATTAAAAGTAATAGAAGATTAAAAAAGTTGAAAACAATACGTATATTTGTTAAAATATAGAAGTAAAGTGTTCGAAAATTGAAGATAGAGGTGAATTATAATGAAGACAGTTGCAGTTGTAGGTTCTCAATGGGGAGACGAGGGGAAAGGTAAAGTTATAGATTACCTTGCTACGCAAGCTGATGTAGTAATTAGAGGTCAAGGTGGAAATAATGCTGGACATACATTAGTAGTTGATGGAAAGAAATTTGCGTTAAGATTAATACCATCAGGCGTATTAAACCCAAATACAATAAATGTAATAGGGAACGGAATAGTATTTGATCCTCAAGGTTTTTTAGAGGAAATAGAAATGCTTAAAAAAGATAATATAGATACAAGTAATATAAAAATAAGTGATAGAGCTCACATTGTTTTTCCGTATCATAAAGAATTAGATGCTTTAGCAGAAGAGGCTAGAGGAGATAATAAGATAGGAACAACTAAAAAAGGTATAGGTCCATGTTATATGGATAAAACTGAGAGATCAGGAATAAGAATATGTGACTTAATGGACAAAGATGTATTTGCTAAAAAATTAAAATTACAAGTAGATGCTAAAAATAAATTAGTCCAAGGTGTATATGGAAAAGAAGCTATGTTTGACTTTGAAACTATATACAATGAGTATTTAGGATATGCTGAAAAGATAAGAAATCATGTTGCAGATACTTCAGTAATAGTTTATGACGCAATAAAAGCTGGTAAAAAAGTATTATTTGAAGGAGCTCAAGGAACGTTACTTGACTTAGACTTAGGAACTTATCCATTCGTTACCTCATCTCATCCAATATCAGGAGGATTTGCAGTAGGTGCAGGTGTAGGACCGAATATGATAAAAGATGTTGTTGGTATAGTAAAAGCTTATACAACGAGAGTTGGAGAAGGTCCATTTGTAACTGAGTTAGATAACGAAGTTGGAGAAGAAATAAGAGTTAAAGGTCGTGAATTCGGAACAGTAACAGGAAGAGCTAGAAGATGTGGATGGTTCGATGCGGTTATAGTTAGATATGCAGCAAGAGTAAACGGATTAACTAGTATATCATTAATGTTATTAGATGTTTTAACTGGATTTGATAAGATACAAGTATGTACAGCATACAAAATGGGAGATAAAATAATAAAAGATTTCCCTGCATCTTTAGAAGATTTAGCTAAATGTGAGCCTATATATGAAGAATTAGAAGGATGGACAGAAGATATAACTGCTGTAGAAAGATTTGAAGACCTTCCTGAAAATGCTAAGAAATATGTAGCTAAGATAGAAGAATTAGTAGGAGTAAGTGTTGATATGGTTTCTGTTGGACCAAATAGAGCGCAAACAATAGTTAGAAAGAATGTATTCTAATTTTAAATACTAATAATTAATAAAAATAGTTGAGGGTATTAAAATATATTTTTATACCCTCTTATTTTATACAACAAACAAATTATTTTATAAAATTTAGCTAGTTTTGAATAAAAGTAACTAAATTTTATTTATTTTTATAATTAAGATAAGGAAATTTATAAAGTAAACTAAGTTTATATGGTTATATTAATATAAGGTTGAAATTAAGTAGTATAGCCAATTATAGGTGAAGATAAAATATAATATTATAGTGAAAATTTAACGTATTATTTAATTTACTCAAAAAAATATAAAAAATTATAATAAAAATGTTGACTTAGAATACAAAAGCTAATATAATAATCTTTGTGAGCAAGAGAAACGAAGAAATTCGATAAAATTTGACACATAAGATGATCCATTAGCTCAGTCGGTAGAGCACCTGACTTTTAATCAGGGTGTCCCGCGTTCGAGTCGCGGATGGATCACCAATTATGGCCCATTGGTCAAGCGGTCAAGACACCGCCCTTTCACGGCGGTAACAGGGGTTCGATTCCCCTATGGGTCACCAATATCCCGGGACTATAGCTCAGCTGGGAGAGCACCTGCCTTACAAGCAGGGGGTCACAGGTT
>Skinner_p2__coassemble_1142_pt1 | contig 12470 bp, 12 predicted proteins | sample Skinner_p2__metabat2_high_PE_010 | metagenome-assembled genome bin Skinner_p2
CAGTTGCTTAGTGATTCATAAGTAATTTGTCTGATTTAAATTGACAATTCAGGTTAAAATAAATTATAATAATCATTTAGATAACAAAATGCATATAATATTTGATATTAACAAATATTTGCAGAAAGGTGAGCAGATTATGAGTAAAATAAATGTAGCTTTAATATTTGGTGGGAAATCCGGTGAACATGAAGTTTCACTTTTATCAACAGCTTCAATTTATAAACATATTAATAGAGATAGATACAATGTTTTTACGATAGGAATAACAAAAGAAGGAAGATGGATGTTTTATGATGGAAATGAAGAAAACATCAAAAATGGAAGTTGGGTTAATCTAGCTAATCAAAATGTTGAGATAAACTTAATACCTTCAGGAAATAAAGAAGTTGGATTAAAATTTGAAGACGGAAGAGTAGAAAAGATAGATGTATTATTCCCAGTTTTACATGGTCCATATGGAGAAGATGGTAAAATACAAGGATTATTTGAAATAAGTCAGATACCATATGTAGGATGTGGAGTTTTAGCATCTAGTGTAGGTATGGATAAGCTTATATGTAAAAAGGTATTCTCACAAATAGGATTACCACAAGTAGATTACACATATACAAATAGATTGGAATTTAATATAAATAAAGATCAAGAGCTAAATAATATAGAGGAAAAATTAAATTATCCTATATTTGTAAAACCAGCTAATTTAGGTTCAAGTGTAGGTATATCTAAAGCTACAAATAGAGAAGAACTTCTAGTTGGGATAGAAGAAGCTTTAAAATATGACTCAAGAATAGTTTTAGAAAAAGGTATAAATGCTAGGGAAATAGAAGTTGCTGTTATAGGGAATGAAGATGTTAAAGCATCTATAGCAGGTGAAATAAAGCCAGCTAAAGATTTCTATGACTATGAAGATAAATATATAAATGGAGCTTCAACTTATGATATACCAGCAAATATAAAATCAGAGGATATGGAAAATATAAGAAAAATGGCAATAGAGGCATTCAAAGGAATCGATGGAAAAGGACTTTCAAGAGTAGATTTCTTTATAGATAAAGATTCAGGTGAAATATTCATAAATGAAATAAATACATTACCGGGATTTACAAATATAAGTATGTATCCTAAAATGTGGGAAGCTACAGGTTTAGAGTACTCTAAACTTATAGACAGACTTATAGAGTTAGCACTAGATTCTAAAAAGTAAAGTAGGTGTTACAAATGAATAATAGGCCTATAGGTGTGTTTGATTCAGGACTAGGAGGTCTTACAGTATTAAAAGAAATAATGAAAATCACACCAAATGAAAATATAGTTTATTTTGGAGATACAGCTAGAGTTCCCTATGGTCCTAGATCTAAGGAAACAATAATGAAATATACTTTTCAAGCTATAGATTTTTTAATTTCAAAAAATGTAAAAGCTATAGTGATAGCTTGCAATACGGCTACAGCAAGAGCATTAAAAGAAGCAAATGAAAAGTATGATTTACCGATAATTGGAGTTATAGAAGCAGGTGCGAAAACTGCTGCATATACTACTAAGAATAAAATAGTTGGAGTTATAGGAACTGATGGAACTATAAGATCGAAAGCATATAATATAGAAATTGCTAAAATAGATCCAGATATAAATATAATAGATAAAGCATGTCCTTTATTTGTTCCTATAGTAGAAGAAGGATGGTCAAATACTGATATAGCATCATTAACTGCAAAAAGGTATTTAGAAGAGTTAGTGGATAAAGGTATAGATTCTTTAGTATTAGGATGTACACATTATCCATTATTAAAAAGAACAATCGGAGAAATTGTTGGAGAAAAGGTTAAGTTAGTAAATCCTGCAAAAGAAACTGCAAAAGATTTAAAGCAAATACTAGAGAATAATAATATGCTTAGGGAAGATGTTGAAGACCAGCCTAAGTATGAGTATTATGTATCAGATATACCAGAAAAATTTGCATCTATTGCAGAAGAATTTTTAAAGAAAGAAATAGATGATATAAAAAACGTAAAAATATAACAATATTAATTATAAGTATAAACTTTAAGCGATAGCTTAAAGTTTATACTTGTTTTAGGAGAGGATTTATTTTGGAGGCAAAACTAAAGATACTTACAAGACAATATGATGAATTAGGAAATATAGATACTATAGAGTCAAATGCTATAGGAAAAATATTTGAAAAAAATAAAGATATATATGTAGTTTATGAAGAAAGTGAAGAAAATCAAAAAGTAACAACTACAGTAAGAATATCTGATGAAGAAGTTTCTATAAAAAGGTTTGGAAATGTAAATTCTTTAATGGTATTTAAAGAAAAACATAAGCATCTGACGAAATATAGAACAAACCAAGGGATATTTACAATAGAAACAGAAACAAATAAATTAATAGTTGATAAAAGTGAAAAAAATTATATAAAATTAAATATAGAATATAATATAAATATATTAGATTTATTTAAAGGAAAAAATGAAATAAATATGTTAATAGAGTATAATATATAATACGGTTTATAAATTTTATAGAAGGTAGTTAAAATACTACCTTTTATTTAATTTATTTGGTATTATAATAGTTATATTAAAGTTTGTATATTTTAAAAATTTATACAAGGGATTATAGTTTTTTTATAGAAAACTATAGATACGAGTTATAAAAAACTAAATGTAAGAGGTATAAATATGGTTTTTGAAAAAGTGCTAAGTACTATAAATAAACATAACTTAATAGAGTCAGGAGACAAAATTGTTATAGGAGTATCTGGAGGACCAGATTCTATTTGTCTATTGCACATATTAAGTAGACTTAAGGATAAACTAGATATAGAATTATATGCAGCCCATTTGAATCATCAAATAAGGGGAATAGAAGCACAAAAAGATGCCTTATACGTTTCAGATATATGTGATAAAATGGGAATAACTTATTTTTTAAAGTCTATAGATGTTCCTAAATATTGTGAAGAGAATAGTCTGTCGATAGAAGAAGGGGCAAGAAAACTTAGATATGAAATGTTTGATGAGATAAAACAAAAAACGAAATCAAATAAAATAGCAATTGGACATAATCTAAATGACCAAGCGGAAACTGTTTTAATGAGAATCATGAGGGGAACAGGACTTCAAGGTCTTAGAGGAATAGAGTATGCGAGAGAAAATGGTGTAATTAGACCTCTTCTAGATATAGAAAGAAAAGATATAGAAGAATACTGTGAAGTACATAATTTAAATCCTAGAATAGATGAAAGTAATTTAGAAAATATTTACACTAGAAATAAAATTAGATTAGAATTAATACCATATATGACGGATAATTTTAATACCAATTTAATAGAATCTATAGTAAGGATGAGTAATAATTTAAGAAGTGATAGTGATTATATTGAATCTGAAGCTGAATCTAAGTTTAAAAATATATGCAAAGTTACTTCTGATACAGTAAACATAAAAATAAATGATTTTAGCAAGTTACATAATGCAATAAAGGTGAGAATTTTAAGAAAAGGAATAAAATCTATTTTAGGTGATACGAATTTTATAGATCAAAAACACATAGAAGATATAATGGAATTTGAAAGTGAATCTAAAATCAATAAGATGTTAACTCTTCCAAGAGGTGTATTTGTATATAGAAAGCAAGATTGTATAACATTAACTACTACAGAAATAGTTACTGAAGAGATCGATTTCCTATATAATATACCTACTAATGGATTTGTTAAGATAAAAGAAGTAAATACTATAATTGAAACCCAAACAATGACTATAGATAGATATAAAAATGGAAAAGTAGATAAAATGTCTAAAGGGTTTGATTTAAACAAAATAAAAGGGGGTATGGTTGTACGTAGTAGACATCAAGGTGATAAAATAAAACTTGCTGGAGGGTCTAAAAAAATTAAAGATCTATTTATAGACTTAAAAATACCGAGAGAAGAAAGATGTAAAGTACCTGTAATAGCTGATGAACAAGGTATATTACAAGTTGGTCAGTATAAGTCTAGTGAAAATTATAAAATAGATGAAAAAACAAAAGAAGTCTTAAAGGTTACCTTTAAGAAACTATAGAATAAAAACAACGTATGAAAGGAGGGCTTCTTTTGAATAAATTTTTCAAAGGAATAGGTTTCTACCTAGTAATTTTTATAATAATTGTAGGTATAGTTCAGCTTTCAGGAAAACCTACACAGAAAGTGGAAACGTTAGAATTTTCAAAAGTATATAGAGAATTAACAAATGAAAATATATCGCGACTATATTTTGTAAGTGATACAGCAGTAGAAGGTACTATAAAGGATTCAAATACTAAATTTAGATCTTATGTACCTAAAGAGATAATGGGAGATACTCTTTCGAAAGAGGTACTAGACCAAGCCAAAGAAGGTAAAATTGTTTTTGGTGGAGAAGCTAAACCATCTACACCTTGGTTTGTAGAATTATTACCTACTTTATTATTAATATTCTTTATGGTAATACTTTGGTTTGTATTTATGAATCAGTCTCAAGGTGGAGGCGGAAGAGTTATGAACTTTGGTAAATCAAAAGCTAAGGTTCATAAGGATGATGAAAAAACAAGAGTAACATTTAAGGAAGTTGCAGGATTAAATGAAGAGAAAGAGGATTTACAAGAAGTTGTTGATTTCTTAAAGAATCCTAAAAAATATATAGACCTAGGAGCTAGAATACCAAAAGGTATACTTATGGTGGGACCTCCTGGTACAGGTAAAACTTACTTATCAAGAGCTGTAGCTGGAGAAGCTGGAGTACCATTTTTCAGTATAAGTGGTTCTGATTTCGTTGAAATGTTTGTTGGGGTTGGAGCATCTAGAGTTAGAGACTTATTTGAACAAGCTAAGAAAAATGCACCAGCAATAATATTCATAGATGAAATAGATGCTGTTGGTAGAAAAAGAGGTGCAGGTCTTGGCGGAGGACATGATGAAAGAGAACAAACTCTAAATCAGTTACTAGTTGAGATGGATGGTTTTGGTGTAAACCAAGGTATAATAATAATGGCTGCTACAAACAGACCTGATATATTAGACCCAGCTTTACTTAGACCAGGAAGATTTGATAGACAAATTGTTGTTGGGGCACCAGATGTAAAAGGTAGAGAGGCAATATTTAAAGTGCACTCTAAGAATAAGCCTTTAGCAGATGATGTAAAGATTGAAGTGTTAGCAAGAAGAACACCTGGATTTACTCCGGCTGATATAGAAAACTTAATGAATGAGGCAGCTATACTTACTGCTAGAAAAAGAGAAAAGAAAATTCACATGGAAACTATAGAAGAAGCTATAACAAAAGTTATAGCAGGTGTAGCTAAAAAATCTAGAGTTATAAGTGAACCTGAAAGAAAGCTTACTGCTTACCATGAAGCAGGTCATGCAGTTTGTGCACATGTTTTACCTCATGTAAGTCCAGTACACCAAGTTACAATAGTTCCAAGAGGAAGAGCTGGAGGATTTACTATGCAACTTCCTGTTGAAGATAAGTTCTATGCAACTAAAAATGAAATGAAAGAAAATATAGTTGTATTACTTGGTGGTAGGGTAGCTGAAGAATTGACTTTAGATGATATATCTACAGGAGCATCAAATGACTTAGAAAGAGTTTCAGCGACTGCTAGAAATATGGTTACTAAATATGGTATGAGTTCTAAATTAGGTCCTATGACATTTGGAGATTCAGATGATGAAGTATTCTTAGGAAATAGTTTTGCAAGTAAGAAGAATTATTCTGAAGAAGTAGCTTATGAGATAGATAAGGAAATAGGAAGAATAGTTGATGAATCATACAAGCAAACTAAAAAGATTTTACAAGATAATATGGACAGATTAGAATATGTAGCTAAAGCATTATTGGTATATGAAACACTAGATGCAGATCAATTCTTAAAAGCATTTAACAAAGAATTGCCATTAGATATTCTAGAGACTAAAAAAGACGATAGAATAAATAATAGTGAAGTTGCTGAAAAGAAAGAAACTTTATCTAGAGAATTACAATCAGATATTGATTTAAGTAGAAGAAATGAATCTTCTAAGGAAAAAATAGATAAAGATGAAAATAAATAAAGAAGAGCCTTTAAAGGCTCTTTTTTATTTATGGATTATATTATATACAAAATATAGATAATTTATATTTAAATAGATTTAGCTATCTAATAAATTTTAAAGTAGATATTGCTAAGAATGTAGCTTTTGTTGTCTAGGGATGTTAATTTAAGACTATGTATTAACTTTGATAAATATAATGTATAATTACTTATTATAATAATTACTAATATTGAATAGGGGTGGAATATGAGAGATAAAATAATAGAAGCTATACTTGATAGTAAAGATGATTATATTTCAGGAGAAGAATTATCTAAAAAGTTAGGGATATCTAGAGCTGCAATATGGAAACATATGAAGGCTTTAAAAGAAGAAGGATACAATATAGAATCTGTAAATAGAAAGGGGTATAGATTAATAGAAGATCCAAAGGATTTACTAACATATCGAAGTATTTCTCATAAACTAGAAACTAAGATTATAGGTAATAATATAGTTCATTTTGAAACCATAGATTCTACTAATGATTATGCTAAAAAAGTAGCCTTACAGGAGTCGGAAGGAACTGTGATTATTAGTGAAGAGCAAACAAAAGGAAAAGGAAAAATTGGTAGGAAGTGGTATTCTAAATCTAAAGAGGGTATTTGGATGAGTATTATATTAAAACCAAACATAATGCCTCAAAAATCACCGTTTATAACTTTAATTGCTGGAGCTAGTATAGCTAAAGCTTTAAATGATTTAGGAGTAGAAATAACTATAAAGTGGCCAAATGATATAATAATAAATAATAAGAAGATGGCAGGTATTCTTACTGAATTATCAGCAGAAATCGATAGAATAAATTATATTGTCTTAGGAATAGGCATAAATGTTAAAACTATGGAGTTTTCCCAGGAAATATCAGAAATTGCGACTTCATTATATAAGGAAGGTCACAAAATATCTAGAGTTGATATAGTTAGAAATATATTGGAAGAGTTTGAGAAACTATACCTAAAGTATATAAATGAAGATTCAAAAGAAGAAACTTTAAATATATGTAGAGATTACTCTGCTATTATAGGTAAAGATGTGTATTTGATTAGAGATGAGGAAAAAGAGCTAGTTAGATGTTTAGATATGAATCAAGAGGGTAATTTAGTAGTACGAACAAAAGATAACATCATAAAAGAAATTATGTCAGGAGAAGTATCAATAAGGGGTGTTAAAGGATATGTATAATAATATATTAGGTGTTAAAGGGTTGAAAGTAGGGCAAGTTGAAGATAAAGTAGGTAGCAACTGATACAAATCTAAATTAAGGTAATTTCTGAGAAGGTTGTGGAGCTGCAGTAGGTAAAATAAATGGTATAGAGTATGCTATGAAGGAAGGAATAGGAAGTTATTCAATTAAGCTTCCTAATGGATTAGCCGAAGATGGAAAAATTATAGCGGGAATTATGGATAATGAAAAGAAAAACATGCTAAATAGTTATGAGTTGATGAAAAATGGAGTCAATAAAGGTGGATTTAGTATAGATAACACTATTATAGGTATTGTAGCTACTAATGTTAAGTTAGATAAAGCTTAATTAAAAAAGATATCTCAAATGGCTCATAATGGTTATGTAAAATCAATATTCTCTATAAATACTCCTCATGATGGAGATACTATATTTACTATGGCTACGGGAGAAGTGAACACAGATATTACTCTTTTAGGATTTTTATCTACAGAAGTTGTAAAAAAAGTATAATAAATACGATAAAAAATGCTGATTCTATAGTAAAAATACGCTCATATAAAGATATAGCTTGTACTCAAGAATTATTGACAATGTAAATTACTATTGATACAATTGTTTTGTTATAGCAGGTATCTAATTTTTTAGAACTTGACTTTACTATAGCAAAAAATAAAATTTAGAAGTCCGGCATCTTTTATGAGCTGGAACGGGGGTGTATTTTTATGATGAATTTAGAATCATCAGAAGTAGAAGTTGTGATGGAATCACCAAAGGATTTGAAAGTTAAATCAATACCAAGAAAAAAGACCGATGTTAGGAAAATGGCAATAATAGGAGTACTAGCAGCAATTTCTATTATGTTATCTATGACGCCTTTAGGATTTATTCCTATAGGACCAACTAACGCAACTATCATGCACATACCTGTAATTATAGGTGCAGTAGTAGAAGGACCTTTAGTTGGTATTACGGTAGGATCTATATTTGGAGCGACAAGTTTATTAAGAGCGCTTACTATGCCTACAATAACTTCTTTTGCACTTGTAAATCCATTGGTATCTATATTACCAAGAGTACTTATAGGTGTAGTGGCTTATTATGTTTATAAGTTTACTGTTAAATTTACTAAAAATGTTTTTGTATCTGGGTGGATAACAGGAGTTATAGGATCTTTAGTTAATACAGCAGGTGTACTAAGGATGATATATATACTGTATGGAGCTAGATATGCTGAGGCTTTAGGAGAAAGTGCATCAGCAGCAAAAACTTTAATATTAACATTAATAGCAACAAACGGAATACCAGAAGCTATCGTTGGGGGCTTTGTTGTATCAGCTGTTTGTATAGTTTTTAATAAAAGGAAAAAATAGAAGGAAGGTTAATGATATATGCTTTTAGTATTCGACGTTGGAAATACCAATATGGTTTTGGGGCTATATGAAGGTAAAGAGCTTATAAAATATTGGAGAATAACTACGGATAAATATAAAACATCTGATGAATATGGAATTTTAATAAGTAACTTATTCCAATATGAAAAAATAGATATGAATTGTGTAGAAGATGTTATAATATCATCTGTAGTTCCTGATGTTATGCATTCTCTTGAAAACTTTTGTAAAAAGTATTGTAAAAAACAACCTAAAGTTGTAGGACCAGGTATAAAGACTGGATTAAATATAAAATATGATAATCCAAAACAAGTTGGAGCTGATAGAATAGTTAATGCAGTCGCATGTGTTGAAAAATATGGTACACCTGTTATAGTGGTTGATTTTGGAACAGCAACTACATTCTGTGCTATAACAAATAATGCAGATTACTTAGGTGGAACTATAGTACCAGGTTTAAAAATATCTAGTGAAGCATTATTCCAAAGAGCTTCTAAACTTCCTAGGGTAGAATTAGTTAAACCGGGTTCGGTTATATGTAAGAATACAGTATCTGCTATGCAAGCTGGAATAATATATGGTTATGTAGGCTCAGTTGAAAAAATAATAGATATGATGAAGAAGGAGTTAAACCAAGAGGATGTAAAAGTTATAGCTACAGGTGGATTATCTAGTCTTATTGCTTCAGAAACTAAAAGTATAGATCATGTAGATAGATTTTTAACACTAGATGGTTTAAGAATTTTACACGAAAAGAACAAAGAATAGCATATGGGAATTGGGTAATATAAATCCAATTCCTTTTTAAATATTAATAAATTTTAAATTTAGGAGTAGACAAAAATGAAAATAGGCAACGTAAATTTAGATAATAGAGTTTTTCTATCACCTATGGCTGGAGTAACAGATCTTCCATTTAGACTAATTTGCAAAGAACAAGATTGTGGAATGTTATATACAGAAATGGTTAATTCAAAAGCTTTATGTTATGATGACAAAAACACTAAAAAAATGTTAAATATAGAGTACGAAGAACATCCTGTTGCAATACAAATATTTGGATCAGATCCAGAGTATATGGGTGGAGCTGCAAAAATATTAAATTCTTATCCTAATGAAATACTAGATATAAATATGGGATGTCCAGCACCTAAGGTTGTAAAAAATGGAGATGGTTCAGCCCTTTTAAAAAATCCTGAATTAGCAGCTAAAGTTCTGAGGGCTGTAGTAGATAATTCGGAGAAACCAGTTACTCTTAAAATAAGAAAAGGTTGGGATGATACATGTATAAATGCAGTGGAAATTGCTAAAATTGCAGAAGATTGTGGAATAAGTGCAATAGCTATACATGGTAGAACAAGAGAGCAATATTATTCAGGTAAGGCAGATTGGGATATAATAAGACAAGTTAAAGAAAATGTAAGTATTCCGGTTATAGGTAATGGAGATGTATTCGAAGTTGAAGATGCAATAAATATGTTAAATCAAACTAATTGTGATGCTATAATGATAGGAAGGGGAGCACAAGGAAACCCTTGGATATTTAAAAGGATAAATCACTATATGCAAACTGGTGAAATATTACCAGAACCTACATTAGAAGAAAAAATATATACAGCTATGAAACATTTAAAACTAGCAGTAGAGGAACATGGAGAATATGTTGCAGTAAGAGAAATGAGAAAACATATTGCTTGGTATTTAAAAGGTCTTAGAAATTCTGCTAGGGTTAGAGACGAAATAAACAAAATTGAAAGCTATGAAGAAGTAGTTAACAAGCTAGAAAGCTATATGCAAGACTGCTTGACATTAGAATAATAGTAATCTATAATATACCGCATAAATTAAAACAAAATATGTAATAATCTAAATAAGTTTTGGGAGAAATCCCAAATACATAGTGAAGGAGTTGTAGGGGTTATGGAAGAAAAAAAGGAAATACTTTTAACTCAAGAAGGATATCAAAAATTAGAAGATGAATTAGAAATATTAAAAACTGTAAGAAGAAGAGAAGTTGCTGATAGAATAAAGGTTGCTATATCTTTTGGAGATATATCAGAGAATGCTGAGTATGATGAGGCTAAAAATGAGCAAGCTCAAGTTGAAGAAAGAATAATAAAATTAGAATCAATGATAAGAAGAGCAGTTATCATTGATGAAAGTAAAATAGATTCAAATGTTGTAACAATAGGTTCAATAGTTAAAGTAAATGATATAGACTTTGAAGAAGAAGTTGAATACACTATAGTTGGTTCAGCAGAAGCGGACCCGTATGAAGGGAAAATATCAAATGAATCTCCAGTAGGAAAAGCTCTTCTAGGAAGAACTATAGGAGATATAGTAGATGTTCAAGTTCCAGATGGAGTAGCTAAATTTGAAATATTAGAAATAAGAAGATAATAAAATGAGGAGGTAAGTCTATGAACAACGATCAAATGAATAATGATCAACTTCAAGAAGATCTTACAGAAGTACTTAGAGTAAGAAGAGATAAATTAGCTAAATTACAAGAAATGGGAAGAGATCCTTTTAAAGTTAGTAGATATGATAGAACTAGTAATTCTACAGAAATAAAAGGAAATTTTGAAGAGTTCGAAGGTAAGATAGTAAAAATAGCTGGTCGTATAATGAGTAAAAGAATCCAAGGGAAAGCTGGATTTATAGATATACAAGATCAAAATGGAAGAATCCAATGTTACGTTAGACTAGATAGAATAGGTGAAGAAGAATATTCTATATTCTCTACATATGATATAGGAGATATAATTGGTGTTGAAGGTGAAGTATTCAAGACTAAGAAAGAAGAAATATCTGTAAAGGCTAATGAAGTAGTTTTATTATCTAAATCACTTCAAGTATTACCAGAAAAGTATCACGGATTAAAAGATCAAGATTTAAGATATAGACAAAGATATGTAGACTTAATAGTTAATCCAGAAGTTAAGGATGCTTTCTTAACAAGAACTAAAGCATTAAAGGCTCTAAGATCATACTTAGATGAAAGAGGATTCTTAGAAGTTGAAACACCAATATTAAATACTATAGCTGGTGGAGCAAATGCTAGACCATTCGTTACTCACCACAATACATTAGATATACCAATGTATATGAGAATAGCTAACGAATTATATCTAAAGAGACTTATAGTTGGTGGATTTGATAAAGTATATGAAATGGGTAGAATGTTCAGAAACGAAGGTATGTCTATAAAGCATAACCCAGAGTATACTGCTATAGAGTTATATCAAGCTTATGCAGATTATACAGATATGATGGATATAACTGAAAATGTTATAGCTCATATGGCTGAGGCTGCAACAGGAAGTATGAAAATAAACTACCAAGGAACAGAAATAGACTTTACACCTCCATGGAGAAGAATGACTATGGAAGAATGTGTTAAGGAATATACTGGTGTAGATTTCTCTACTATAAATACTGATGAAGAAGCTTTAGCAATAGCTAAAGAAAAAGGAATAGAAATAACTCCTGGAATGAGAAGAGGAGAGGTTATAAATGCATTCTTCGAAGAATTTGGTGAAGATAAGTTAATTCAACCTACGTTTATAACACATCATCCAGTTGAAGTGTCACCTCTTGCTAAGAGAAATGTAGAAGACCCAAGAAAGACTGATAGATTTGAAGCTTTCGCAAATAAATGGGAATTAGCTAATGCATTCTCTGAGTTAAATGACCCAATCGATCAAAAAGGAAGATTCATGGATCAAATGAGAAAGAAAGAATTAGGTGATGATGAAGCTTGTGATATGGATGAAGACTTCATAA
>Skinner_p2__coassemble_1153_pt1 | contig 12342 bp, 9 predicted proteins | sample Skinner_p2__metabat2_high_PE_010 | metagenome-assembled genome bin Skinner_p2
TCATCTTCCTATAACTTTCTATTAAAACAGTATTATTATAATTAATAAAAAATATAAGTAAAATTAAACTAAATTTTTATATAATATATAAGAAAATGATAGTATAGGTTGTTTTAGTTTTACATAAATAATTTAATTAATTTTATTTTATAATAAAGTATAAAATTTATATTACAATAATAATAAGATGATAAATTGTAAAAAAAACTAAAAATTAGAAGAAAACGGTTGTACAATAATAACAAGTATGTTAGTATACTAATATAAGTTTTACAACATTTAATAGACAAAAAAATAACAATTTCTTATTGTAAAAGCTTAAGTATGGATTATATAATAGATACAATAATAACTTTATAAATAATAATAAAATAATTATGATTTAATATACAAATATAAAAAGTAATAATATATATAAAAAATTTTATAAATATTAGTATACTAGTATGTGTTATATAACCATATATAAAAAGGGATAGTAAAATATATTTAAGGAGAGGAAACATGGACATAGCAAACAAACAAGTTTTAGAATCAAGTAAAGTAAAACCTTTTGGGATGCAAGATAAAGTTGGATACATGCTAGGTGATGTTGGGAGTTGCTTATTATTCAACTTTATAGGAAGCTATTTATTAGTATTTTATACAGATGTATTTGGAATAAGTGCAGCTGCAGTTGGTACTCTTATGGCAGTATCAAGAGTATGGGATGCTATAAATGACCCTATGATGGGAGTTATAGTAGATAAAAGAAAAAGAACAAAAGATGGTAAGTTTAGACCTTATTTAAAACATATGGGTATACCACTGGGAATATTTACAATATTAACATTCTTAGTAATACCTAATATGCCACAAGGAATGAGATTACCTTATGCATATATAACTTATATAGGGTTTGGTATGGCATATACTGCTATAAACATACCTTATGGTTCGTTAGCATCAGTTATGACTAATGATCCAGTTCAAAGAACAGAGTTATCTACTTGGAGAAATTTATCAGGGCTATTTGCAATGATACCTCTTATGATTTTAACACCTAAGTTAGTATTTGATGCTTCAGGTGCAGTTTCATCAAAAGGATTCCTTATAGCAGCAGTATTATATTCAATAATAGCTAATATAGGATTTAGACTTTGTTATAAAATGACAACTGAAAGAATTGTTAATGAAGTTAAGGAAGATGCTCCAAAAGCAAGTTTAGGAGAAACTTTAAAAACATTAGGAAAAAATAGAGCTTTAATAGGATTAATAATAAGTTCATTAGGTACTTTAACAGCTAATTTTATACCAGGTGCTTTAAATGCTTATTTATTTAAAGATTACTTCCAATCTCCAGGATTATTAAGTTTAGCTGGATTACTTCCAATGGTTGGTATGTTTATAGTATTACCTTTTACATCTAAATTAGTTGCTAAGTTTGGAAAGAAAAATATTGCTATTTATAGTAGTATAATATCTATAGCTGCTTATGCTGTATTATTTTTCTTCCCAACTAAAAACCCGATGATATATATAGCATTAATTACGGTAAATGGAATAGGAACATCATTATATGGAATGATTGTATGGGCATTAGTTGGTGATGTTATAGATTATCAAGAGTACTTAACTGGAAAGAGAGAAGAAGGTATAGTTTATGCTACGTACTCATTATCTAGAAAATTAGTTCAAGCTATAGTAGGAAGTATAGGTGGATTTGCTCTTGCTGCGATAGGATATCAATCAGGTGCAGCTACTCAAACACCAGAAGTTGCAGAAAGTATAAGAAATATAATAACTTTAGTACCTTTAATAGGATTTGTATTTGGTGCAGTATGTCTTAAGTTCGTATATAACTTAAGCAATAAAACATTAAATGAAGTGAGTGAAGAATTAGAGAGAAGAAGAGCTAAATAATCTTTATAAATATAAAGGAGTTATCAGATGATAGCTCCTTTCTTATATACATGATTCTTTATGAAATCGTTTATTTGAAATGTTATTTTGAAAAAATGTAATAAAAACAATAGGAAAAGGTTGCAATATTACTTATGGTGTGCTAGTATACAAGTATAGATATTAATACGTAATTTGGGGAGGCAAAACAATTATGAAACTACCATTTAATGTTGATTTAAAAAATAAAGTTGCAGTAGTAACAGGTGGATCTGGAATACTATGTGGAGCTATGGCAGAAGCACTAGCTGCTTGTGGAGCAAAAGTAGCTATACTTTCATTAGGGCAAGAGTCTTGTGATAGAAAAGCTCAAGAAGTAATAGCTAATGGGGGACAAGCAATAGGAATAGATGCTAATGTTTTAGATAAAGAAAGCTTAAAAAGAGCTCATGAAATAGTATTAAAAGAATTTGGTCCATGTGACATATTAATAAATGGAGCTGGTGGAAACCATCCAAAAGGAACAACAACTAACGAATACTTATTACCAGAAGATTTAAACAATGAAGAATTAACAACATTCTTTGACTTAGATCCAGAAGGTGTAAACTTCGTATTCAACTTAAACTTCTTAGGAACATTACTTCCATCACAAGAGTTTGCTAAAGATATGATAAACAGAGAAGGTGCAACAATAATAAACATATCTTCAATGAATGCTTATACACCACTTACAAAAATACCTGCATACTCAGGAGCAAAAGCTGCAGTAACTAACTTTACTCAATGGTTAGCTGTTCATATGTCAAAAGTAGGTATAAGAGTAAATGCAATAGCACCAGGATTTTTCGTAACAGCTCAAAATGAAAAGTTATTATTCAACGAAGATGGAAGCCCAACTCCAAGAAGTGAAAAAATATTAAATAGTACTCCAATGGGAAGATTTGGAGAAGCTCAAGAGTTAATAGGAACATTATTATACTTAGTAAATAATGATGCTTCAGGATTCGTAAACGGTGTTTGTATACCTGTTGATGGAGCATTCTCAGCATATTCAGGAGTTTAATATTTAGGGGGAATATATTATGCTAAATAAAATAAAAAATGAAGGTGTAGTAGCAGTAATAAGAGCTAAAGATCATGAAGAAGCTTTAGGATATATAAATGCTTGTTTAAATGGTGGAGTAAAAGCGATCGAACTTACATATACAATACCAAATGTAGTAGAACTTATAAAGCATGTTAGTGAAAACTATAAAGATGCATTAGTAGGTGTAGGAAGTGTACTAAATGGAAAGATGGCTAAAGATGCAATAGAAGCAGGTGCTGCTTATGTTGTAAGCCCAGGTTTTTCAGATGAAGTAAATACTGTATGCCAAGAAATGAACACATTATATTTACCAGGATGCATGACAGTAACTGAAGTTATGAATGCTTTAGATAAAGGAAATAAGATGGTTAAATTATTCCCAGGAGAAGTATTTGGACCTAAGTATGTTAAAGCAGTAAAAGCACCAATACCTCATGTTGAAATAATGCCAACAGGTGGTGTTTCTATAGACAATATAGAAGAATGGTTTAAAATGGGAGTATCTTGTGTAGGAGTAGGAAGTTCACTTTTAGGTGCTGGAAGTTTAGAAGATATAGAAAACTTAGCAAAGGAATTTAAAAATAAAATTGCAAAAATTAGAGGTTAATAATGGTAGTAAAGTATTAGGCTTTGGGGAGATTATGCTAAGACTTACTCCTACTAATTTCCAAAGAGTAATACAAGCTGAATCTTTTGAGGCAACATATGCTGGAGGAGAGGCAAATGTTATTTGTAGCTTAAGTATGTTCGGACATGATACAAAAATGATTACTAAATTACCAGAAAATGTATTAGGGGATAAGGTAATAAGAGCTATGAATTCCTTTGGAGTTGATACAAAAGATATAGTTAGAGGAAAAGGAAGATTAGGAATATATTTCTTAGAACAAGGGCATGGAGTTAGAAATTCAGATGTAACATATGATAGGGAATATTCAGCAATATCAATGGCTACTAAAGAAGATTTTGATTTAGATAAAATACTAAAAGATGTTAAATTATTACATATATCTGGTGTAACACCAGCATTAAGTAAAAATTTATATAATCTTTCTATAGACTTTATAAAAGAAGCTAAAGAAAGAGGAATATTAGTATCTTATGATTCAAACTATAGATCAAAACTATGGACTTTAGAAGAAGCTAGAAGTTTTATGTTGGAAGTACTTCCTTATGTAGATATAGCCTTCTTAGGTATATTAGACTTTATAAACATTCTAGAGTATAAACCACAAGAAGAAAAAAATTATGAAGCTAAATTAGCTGATTTCTATAAAGAATTATTTGAAAAATATCCAAATATAAAATATGCAGCGTCTACTAAGAGAGTTGTAAATTCAGTAAATAATAATTCACTACAGGGGTTCTTATTTGATAAAGATATATTACACACATCTAGAATTCATACTTTTGATATACTAGATAGAGTAGGTGGAGGAGACTCATTTACAGCTGGAATATTACATGGGGTATTAAATAATATGGAAAGTAGTCAAACTGTTGAATTTGCTACATGTGCAAGTGCACTAAAACACAGCATAAGAGGAGATATAAACATGGTTGATTTAAAACAAGTTGAAACTCTTATGAATTGTGGAATAGAAAATATAAATAGATAAAAATAATTTTAATATAAACTTAATTAAAATAAATATTAAAAAATATTAGAATGAGTATATAATTGGGAGGAAAAACCATGGAAATGACATTTAGATGGTATGGACAAGATGACCCTGTTAAAATAGAGTACATCCGTCAAATACCAGGAATGAAAGGGATAGTAACAGCAATATATGATATACCAGTAGGAGAAGTTTGGCCATTAGATAAAATAATGGAATTAAAAGCTTCTGTAGAAAAACACGGATTAGAATTATCTGTAATAGAAAGTGTACCAGTACACGAAGATATAAAATTAGGATTACCTACTAGAGATAAGTACATAGCTAATTACTGTGAAACTATAAGAAACTTAAGTAAAGCAGGAATAAAGACTATATGCTACAACTTCATGCCAGTATTTGACTGGACAAGATCTGATCTTGAGTATGAATTAGAAGATGGATCAACTTGCTTAATATACGATGAAGCAGATGTTGCCAAAATGGACCCAGCTTTAGGTGAATTAGAGTTACCAGGATGGGATACTTCATACGGTGAAGGTGGACTAGGAGCATTACTAGATCAATATAAGGATATAGATGAAGAAAAATTATGGGCTAACTTAGAATACTTCATAAAAGGTATAATGCCAACTGCTGAAGATGAAGAAGTTAAAATGGCTATACATCCGGATGATCCACCATGGGGAATATTTGGATTACCAAGAATAATAACTAACTTTGAAAACTTAGATAGATTCTTAAACTTATACGATAGTCACTACAATGGAGTAACTTTATGTACAGGTTCTTTAGGATGTACTAAGACTAATGATGTAGTTAAAATGATAAAATACTTCGGTGGTGAAAGAAATAGAATACATTTTGCTCACTTAAGAAACGTATTAATAACAGGAGATAGCAGTTTCAACGAAGTAGCTCACTTATCTGAAGCAGGATCATTAGATTTCCATGCTATAGTAAAAGCTTACTTAGATTACAACTTTGATGGACCATACAGACCAGACCATGGTAGAATGATATGGGGAGAAACTGGTAGACCAGGATACGGATTATATGATAGAGCATTAGGTGCTGTATATATAAACGGATTAAAAGAAGCTATATTAAAAGAAACTACATTAAAAAGCGAATGTGAAGAATCTTTACTAGAAGGGGCTTCAGTTCAAGGTTAATTAAAAGCAAAGAATAAACCATTATAAATATAACTAAAGCTCTTGTATAAACAAGAGCTTTTAGTATAAAAGTTTAAAAAATATTATTTTGGTGAGGAGTAATTGAGATGGAAAAATTTATGGATGATAACTTTTTATTATCAACAGATACAGCGGTAACTTTATATCATGATTATGCTAAAGAAATGCCAATATGTGATTATCACTGTCACTTAAATCCAAAGGAAATAGCTGAAGATAAGAGATATAAGAATATAACTGAAATATGGTTAGGTGGAGACCACTACAAGTGGAGAACAATGAGAAGTTTTGGTATAGAAGAAAAGTATATAACTGGAGATGCTACTGATTATGAAAAATTTGAAGCATTTGCAAAGGTTATGCCTTACTTAATAGGAAACCCAATGTACCACTGGTCTCACTTAGAACTTAAAAGATACTTTGGAATAGAGGAAACTTTATCTCCAAAAACTTGTAAATCTATATGGGATAGATGTAATGAAATAATAAATGGTGAAGGTTTTAGTGCTAGAGCAATGATAAAAAAATCTAATGTTAAGTATATAGGAACAACTGATGATCCAATAGATAACTTAGAATATCATATAGAAATAGCTAAAGATGAAAACTTTGACTGTGAAGTTAGACCAAGTTTCAGACCAGATAGAGCTGTAAAGATACATGGTGAAGGATTTGCTGATTATGTAGCTAAATTAGGTGAAGTTGAAAATACTGAAATAAAAGATTATGAAACATTATTAACAGTATTAGAAAAGAGATTAGACTTCTTTGTGGAAAACGGATGTAACATAACAGACCACTCATTAGAAAGAGTTTACTTCAGAAATACAACTATAGAAGAAGTAGATGTTATATTCAAAAAAGCTTTAGATGGAGAAACTTTAACAATAGAAGAAATAGAAAAGTACTCTACGTTAACAATGATAAGCTTAGGAAGAATGTACAGCAAGCGTGGCATGGTAATGCAATTACACATAGGTGCATTAAGAAATAACAACACGAGAATGTTCAAGAAATTAGGAGCAGACGTAGGATTTGATAGTATAGATGATGGAGAAGTTGCAACTAGCTTATCTAGATTATTAGATTCATTAGATATAACTGATGAACTTCCGAAAACTATATTATATTGCTTAAATCCAAAAGATAATGAAGTATTAGGAACAATGTTAGGAAACTTCCAAGGTGGAGGAGTAGCGGGTAAAATACAATTTGGTTCTGGATGGTGGTTCAACGATCAAAAGGACGGAATGGAAAGGCAAATGATGGCTCTATCTCAATTAGGACTTATAAGCCAATTTGTAGGTATGTTAACTGACTCTAGAAGTTTCTTATCATACACTAGACATGAATACTTTAGAAGAATTTTATGTAATTACATAGGTGGATTAGTAGAAAATGGAGAATATCCAGCTGATATGGAGATATTGGGTGAAATAGTACAAAATATATGCTACAACAATGTTGAAAAGTATATAAAAAGTAGGATGTATGTTCCAACAATATAAAAAAGTATATACAAAAATAATATAGATAAATGAAAAAGTTACTTTAAAGTTAATATTTGAAAGTAACTTTTTTAATTTATCTATATTTAAATAAAAATGTATAATAATAAAAGTTATTAAGTGAGGAAAATGATTGCTTTTATGGATAAAAGTATGTTAGTATACTAATATAGAAGATATATATAAATATCTATGGAGGAATATATTATGAGTGAAGTTTTCAAACAGTACAAAAAAAAGAATGAATTTTTAGTTTGTGTAGACTCTGATGGTTGTGCAATGGATACTATGGAAATAAAACATAGAAGATGCTTTGCTCCAGAGATGATAAAAACTTGGAATTTAACAGAAAGAGAAGAATATATATTAAATCTTTGGTACGATCTAAATCTTTATACACAAACTAGAGGTATTAATAGATTTAAGGGATTAGCTGAAACATTTAAGATAATAAGCAAAGAAGGTATAGAAATTGAAGATTTAGATAGTATATTAAATTGGGTTGAAACGACTAATGAACTATCTAATAAGTCTTTATTAAATGAGATAGAAAAAACTGATAGTAAAGGTTTAAAGATGGCATATGATTGGTCTTTAAACGTAAATAAATCTATAGAAGAGTTGCCAAAGGGTGATGAACCATTTGAAGGTGTTTCTGAAGGGTTAGAAGCATTATCTAAAATAGTAGACGTTGCAGTAGTATCATCTGCTAATGGAGAAGCTTTAAATGATGAATGGGGAAGACATGATTATATAAAATTCTTAACTGCGTTACTTGGACAAGAAGCAGGAACTAAGCAACATTGTATCGCTGAGCTTAAGAAAAAAGGATATGATTCTAAAAAAGTATTAATGGTTGGTGATGCACCTGGGGACTTACAAGCAGCTAAAAATAATAATGTAAGATATTATCCGATATTAGTAGGAAAAGAAAAATTCTCTTGGGAAAGATTAGTAAATGAAGCAGTTCCTAAGTTAATGGATGGAACATTTGATGAAGAATACCAAAATAAACTTATAGAAGAATTTAATAACTCATTAAAGTAATTAAATAATTATTTTATGATTCATAAGATTTTTTCTTAAGATAGATATATTATAAATTGTTTATTTAATATATATACTAAGCATTATTATTTAATATATATGAAAATAAACTAAGAAAAAAATATATATAAAAAGGGAGAGAATAAAAAATGGTAAATTTAAAAGCTAAACCTTATAACCTTGATGAAAAAGCAATACAATGGGTAGAAGATACTATAGCAAATATGACTATAGAAGAAAAAATAGGACAGCTTTTTATAAATATGGGATCTAGCCGTGATGAAGAATACTTAAAGAGTGTATTAGATAATTATCATATAGGTGGAGTTCGTTACAATCCAGCGACAGCTTCAGAAGTATATGATCAAAATAAAATACTTCAAGAGAATTCTAAAATACCTCTATTAATAGCTGCTAACACTGAATCTGGTGGTAATGGAGCTTGTGTAGATGGTACATACGTAGGTGTAGAAGTAAAAATAGCTGCAACTAATGATAAGAAATATGCTTATGAATTAGGTAGGGTATCAGGGGTTGAAGCATCTGCTATAGGATGTAACTGGTCATTTGCACCAATAGTTGATATAAACAGAAACTGGAGAAACCCAATAATATCAACTAGAACTTGGTCTCAAGATGTTGAGCAGACTTTAGAATTATCTTTAGAATATATGAGAGGTATAATGGAAAGTGGAATAGCTCCAGCTGCTAAGCATTTCCCTGGAGATGGTATAGATGAAAGAGATCAACATTTATCATTCGCTCCAAACTGGTTATCTAAAGAAGAGTGGGATGCTACATTCGGTAGAGTATACGGAGGATTATTCGAAGCAGGACTTCCATCAATAATGGCAGGACATATAGCTTTACCAGAATACGTACGTTACTTCAATCCAGAAGCTACTACTGAAGAGTTATATATGCCAGCTACATTAAGTAAGTATATATTAACTGATTTATTAAGAGGAGAAATGAAGTTTAATGGTTTAGTTGTAACTGATGCATCTCACATGGTTGCTATGACTTCAGCTATGAAGCGTAGTGAAATGTTACCAACAGCTATAGCTGCAGGTTCTGACTTATTCTTATTCTTCAATGATCCAGATGAAGACTTTGGATACATGATGGATGGATATAAAAATGGAATAATAACTGATGAAAGATTAAATGAAGCTTTAACTAGAATATTAGGAACTAAAGCTGCTTTAGGACTTCATAAAAAAGCTAAGACTGAAATATTACAACCAAAAGAAGAAGCAATGGCTAAAATAGGTTTACCAGAAAATAAAGCTATAGCTGCTGAGGTTGCAGATAAAGCTATAACATTAGTAAAGAATACAGAAGATATATTCCCGATATCTGTAGAAAAATATAAAAGAGTTTTACTTGTTGATGTAAAAGGTACAGAAGGTGGATTTGGTGCATTAATAGGAGCTCAAGGTCCAAAACCAAGTCAAGTAATGAAAGAAATGTTAGAAAAAGAAGGTTTCGAAGTTACTATATGGGAATCTCCAGCTGAAAAGATAATGAAGCTTCCAGCTGAAGAAAGAATGGCTGCTATAGGAAGTATATATGCTGCTAAGAGACCTATAACAGACTTAACAGATAACTATGATTTAATAATAAATTTAGCATCTGTTAACCCAAATACTGACCAAAGAATACAATGGCCAGCAAGTAAAGGTACTCCAGATATACCATTCTATGTAAATGAAGTACCAACAATATTTATATCAGTACAATGCCCATTCCACTTAGCGGATGTACCTCAAGTTAAGACTTATATAAATGCTTATGATAATAAAGACGTTACGTTTACTGCATTAGTTGATAAAATGCTAGGAAGATCAGAGTTTAAAGGTATAAGTCCAGTAGATGCATTCTGTGGATTAGGAGACACTAGATATGGAATTTCTACTAAACTTGTTAGTTGTACTGTAAATTAATATATAAATTCTATGAATAAACGGTAAATTTATAAATATTTTACCGTTTATTTTTAAATTAATATAGCAATTTAAATAAATTAAAATAAATACATATAAAATAAGGGGATAAATAAGTATGGTAAATTTAAAAGCAAAACCCTATAACCTTGATGACCAAGGCGTAAAATGGGTAAAAGATACTATAGCAAATATGACTATAGAAGAAAAAATAGGGCAATTATTCGTAAACATGGGAGCTAGCCGTGATGAAGAGTACTTAAAAGGAATGTTAGATAGCTACCATATAGGTGCAGTTCGTTACAACCCAGCTACAGCTGAACAAGTATACGACCAAAATAAAATATTACAAGAAAATTCTAAAATACCTCTATTAATAGCTGCAAACACTGAAGCAGGTGGAAATGGAGCTTGTATAGATGGTACATATGTAGCACATCAAGTAAAGATAGGCGCTACAAATGATCCTAAATATGCTTATGAAATGGGTAGAGTATCAGGCGTTGAAGCTGCTGCTATAGGATGTAACTGGAGTTTTGCACCAGTTGTTGATATAGACTTAAACTGGAGAAACCCAATAATATCTAATCGTTGCTACTCAAATAAAGCAGAGCAAGTTCTAGAATTCTCTTTAGAATATATGAGAGGAATAATGGAAAGTGGTATAGCACCAGCTGCTAAGCACTTCCCTGGGGATGGTGTAGATGAAAGAGATCACCACTTATCATTTGCTCCAAATACATTAACAGTAGAAGAGTGGGACAATACATTCGGAAAAGTTTATGGAGGATTAATAGAAGCAGGATTACCTTCTATAATGTCAGGACACATAGCTTTACCAGAATACGTACGTCATTTTAAACCAGATGCAACTCTTGAAGAGTTAGCAATGCCATCAAGCTTAAGCAAAATAGTGTTACAAAACTTATTAAGAGAAAAATTAAACTTCAACGGTGTAGTAGTAACTGATGCTTCTCACATGGTAGCTATGACATCTGCTATGAAGCGTAGTGAAATGTTACCTACAGCTATAGCTGCTGGTTGTGACTTATTCTTATTCTTCAACGATCCAGATGAAGACTTTAACTGGATGATGGAAGGATACAAAAACGGAATAATAACTGAAGAAAGACTTGAAGAAGCATTAACTCGTATATTAGGATTAAAAGCTTCTTTAGGATTACATACGAAAGCTAAGACTGAAATATTACAACCAAAAGAAGAAGCAATGGCTAAAATAGGAACAGAAGAAAATAAGGCTGTTGCACCAGAAATATCAGAAAAATCTATAACATTAGTTAAGAATAATCAAGAATTATTACCAATAAGCCCAGAAAAGAACAAAAGAGTTTTACTTGTTGAGGTAAAAGGAGCAGAATCTGGATTTGGTAAAGTTATGTCTGCTATGTCAGCTGGTAAGAAAACACCAATACAAATAATGAAAGACTTACTTGAAAAGGAAGGGTTTGAAGTTGAAATATATGAATCTCCAATAGATAAGTTATTAAAACTTCCACCACAAGAAATGATGGGTGCAGTAATGAATGTATATGCACAAAAGCGTCCAATAGCTGATTTAACAGACAACTATGATTTAATAATAAACATAGCTAACGTTGGACCAGGTACTGACCAACGTATACAATGGAATCCTGCAAAAGGAACACCAGATATACCATTTTATGTAAATGAAGTACCAACAATATTTATATCAGTACAATGTCCATTCCACTTAGCAGATGTACCTCAAGTTAAGACATACATCAATGCTTATGATGGTCATGAACATACTTTATCGGCAACAGTTGATAAATTATTAGGACGTTCAGAATTTACTGGTGTAAGTCCAGTAGATGCATTCTGTGGATTAATTGACACTAGATATGGAATGACTACTCAACTTAGTAGCTGTATTGTAGGTTAAGATATATATAAATTCTATGAATAAACGGTAAATTTATAAATAGTTTACCGTTTATTTTTTACGTACAAGAAAATTATGATATGAAATTTTTTATGGATAACCTATGAATATAAATAATATCAATAGCC
>Skinner_p2__coassemble_1185_pt1 | contig 12074 bp, 11 predicted proteins | sample Skinner_p2__metabat2_high_PE_010 | metagenome-assembled genome bin Skinner_p2
GAATAATATATAGACGTATTGTTGAAAATATATAAATATCTAAGCATAATATAAAATAAATTATGAAGGATAAAAAATGCAAAAAGTAGAAAGTTTTAAATTATACTATACAAAAGTAAAGGCTCCATATATAAGAAAATATTGTAAACTTAATGGAGATAAGGTTATAAAATTTGATTTAAGATTTTTACAACCAAATGAAGAAGCTTTTGAAACAGCAGCAATAGACGAGTGTATAAAAATAACTAAAGAGAAAATAAAACATCGATATACTTTGGGGGTATTCTATATTAAAAGAGAATATAGATGATAGCTACCAAATAAAATTTAAAGATAGTAACATATCTATAAAGAGCAAAGACCTATGTAAACTATTAGATGGTTGTAGCAAATCTATTGTATTATCAACAACTTTAGGGATAGACATAGAAAAGCAAATCAAAATAAATTCATACTTAAATCTTACAAAAAGCATTATAATTGATGCTTGTGCAACAACGGTAATAGAGAAATTTTGTGATATACTACAAAGTAATATAGAAGGTGAACTAAGAAAAGAAGGCAAATGCTAACTAACAGATATAGTCCAGGATATGGAGATTTACCAATACATATAAATGAAGATATTATAAATTTATTAAATACATCGAAGAAAATATGTTTAATTATAACTAAAGATAAAATTATGATACCTAGAAAATCAGTGATTGCAATAATATGTATATCAGAAAACAAAGTAATATATAAGCAAAAATAATATCTAGAATATATGAATTATAATACATGCAAGTATAAAAAGGGGGATGGTAAGTGTGGATGTAAGAGAATACATAAAAAATAATATACTGATATTTGATGGCGCAATGGGAACTATGCTTCAACAAAAGGGATTACAAATAGGTGAGAATCCAGAAATATTTGGGTTTAAAAATCCAGATAAACTAATGGATATACATAGATTATATTTAGAAGCAGGTTCAAATGTAATAACGACTAATACATTTGGGGCTAATGAGCTTAAGTTAGATAAATTAGGATACACAGTTGAAGAAATAGTAGATAATGCTGTAAATATGGCTAAGAAGGCTATAGAAATATTAGATAAGTCTACTAAAAGATTTGTAGCATTAGATATAGGTCCTATAGGTGAAATGTTAGAGCCTATTGGTACTTTAAGTTTTGATAGAGCATATGAAATATTTAAAAGACAAGCTATACAAGGAGAAAAATCAGGTGCAAATTTAATAATTATAGAAACTATGATGGATTTATATGAAGCTAAAGCTGCAGTCTTGGCAGCAAAGGAAAATACAAATTTGCCAGTATTTTGTACTATGACTTTTGATGAAAATGGAAGAAGTTTTACTGGATGTATGCCAGAAAGTATGGTTGCGACTATAGAGGGATTAGGTGCTGACGCTATTGGAGTAAACTGCTCATTAGGGCCTAAAAAGTTAATACCTGTAGTAGAAAAGATAGCAAAAATAGCTACAGTTCCAGTGATAGTACAAGCTAATGCAGGACTTCCTGAAATAGTTGATGGTCAAGCAATATATAATATAGATTCAGAAGAGTTTTTTATTGGAATTGAAAGGTTTGTTCAATTGGGTGCATCTATAATAGGTGGATGTTGTGGAACAAACCCAGAGTTTATAAAGAAAATTTCAGACAATATATCATCACCAAAAAAGGTACAAATAGAAAAAAATAAAAGTTGTGCAAATAAAAACGCCAACAGTTATAGGTGAAAGATTAAATCCAACGGGCAGAAAACGTATAAAGGAATCTCTTATAAATGAAAATCTTAACTATATAATAAATTTAGGACTAGAGCAAATAGAAGGTGGAGCTGATTATTATTCAAAAGATGTGAAATCAGCAGTAGAAATAGCAAAATTGAACTTTAATTAAAGAAAATAGAGAACTTTCTCTATTTTTTTGAGCAACGGATACATTTGTAGCGGTAGCAAGGAAGCATCATTGGTGACAGAATCAAAGTAAATTTTTTGTAAAAATATGTATAAATAATATTAATGTACAAAATATATAGAAAAAACTAATAAGAATGTGATAAAATAGGAAGGTGATTCTTAGGGAGGGTAGACAACGATGATTGAAAATGGACAGCCTTATGCATTAGTTTTTGGAGTATCGGTTTTTGATATTTGTGGTTTTACAGATAGAAATTATAGATGCAATGATTCTAATCCTGGTAAAGTAAAGACTTCTTTTGGAGGCGTTTGTAGAAATATCGCTGAATGTATGGCAAGAGTAGGTGTTAATACTAAATTTATATCTATTCTAGGTGATGATGAAACTGGAAACAGAATGATGGAACATTCTAAAATAATGAAGTATGATATGAGTGAATCTTTAGTAGTTAAGGGTGGACATACACCTACATATATGGCTATTTTAGATGAGCAAGGTGAAATGGTATCTGCTGTAGTTGATATGAAAATAATAGATATGTTTACTACAGATTTTATAGATTCAAAAGCAGAAATAATAAAAAATTCAGAATATATGATACTAGATTCAGATAGACCTGATATAGTTGAATATATAATAAAAACATTTAGTGGAAATACTAAATTTATATTAGATCCTGTATCGGCTGCCAAAGCAAAAAATATAAAGCATTTAATTAAATATTTCCATACTATAAAGCCGAATAGATATGAAGCTGAAATAATGTGCGGATTTAAAATTAAAGATGATGAAGATTTAAGAAAAGCAGGTAAATATTTTATAGATTTAGGAATACAAAATGTATTTATAACATTAGATGAAGATGGAATATACTATAATAATGGTATAGAAGAAGGAAAAATAAAAGCTAATGATGTATCTGTAGTTAATGTTACAGGTGCAGGTGATTCTTTTGTTGCAGGTATAGCTAATGGATATATGAATAACATAAATATAGTAGACACTGTAAAATACGCAATATCTATGTCAACAATAACTATATCTACAGAAGAAACAATACATCCAGACATGTCTCATGAATTAGTTAAAGAATATATGGACAAAATAAACTGGACAGAAGTAAAATATATTAAATAAAAATTTACTATATCGAAAAAATTATGTATAATATAATAAAGCTTATAGATTAATCTGAAATAGGTTAATTCATATAAATTAAAATTTGTCGTCAACATTAAAAGGACTGAAAGTATATACTTTCAGTCTTTTTTTTTAAAACGCCCAGTTTCCATCCTTAAATACTTGAACTTCTTCACCTTCGTGAGTTATACCTATTATGTTCATATCATTAGAACCTATCATGAAGTCAACGTGAGTTAAACTACTGTTTACTCCGTATTTATCTAACTCTTCATCTTTTATATTGTCGCCGTCTTTTATACAAGTTTTATAAGCAGAACCTATAGCAAAGTGACAAGATGCATTTTCATCAAATAAAGTATTAAAGAATACTATATTTGTATCTGATATAGGAGATTTAAACGGAACTAAAGCAACCTCACCTAAATAGTGAGAACCTTCATCTGTATCAATAAGCTTTCCTAATGTTTCAGCACCTTTTTCAGCCGTAAAATCAACTATTTTGCCATCTTTAAATGTTAAAGCGAAGTCATCTATAACATTACCACCGTATACTAAAGGCTTAGTACTATGAACTATACCATTAACTTTAAATTTATGAGGCATAGAGAACACTTCTTCAGTTGGTATATTTGCATTAAAATCAATACCGTTAGGATCCTTAGAAGCACCACTTAACCATATATGACCTTCAGGTAATTCCATAGTTAAATCAGTTTTAGAAGATTTAAATTTTAAAGTCTTGAAATTTTTATTATTTAAGAAATCCATTCTTAATTTTAAATCAGCATTATGCTTTTTCCAAGCCTCTACAGGATCTTCGTTATCTACTCTAGTACATTTAAATATAGCATCCCAAAGTTTATCGATAGCTTCATCAGTAGACACGTTAGGGAATACTTTAGTAGCCCACGCTTCAGTTGGAATTGAAACTATACTCCATTTACATTTATCTGATAAAGTATAAGAGCGCCATTCTTTTAAAGCTACACCAGAAGCTTTTTGGAAGTTTGCAACTCTTTGAGGATCAACATCTTTAAGTAAGTCTGGGTTTTGAGCATAAATAGTTAAGAAAGCTCCACCTTCTTTTGCAATATCTACATATTGATCAGATGTCCATCTAGGGAACTCATTAAATGTTTCATCTGGAGCATGTAAATATCTTAATAAAGTACATTCTTCATCAGACCATTCTATATGTACATTTTTAGCTCCAGCTTCATAAGCGTGCTTAACCACTTTTCTAACAAAAGGAGCACACTCTATTGGTGATCTAACAAGTAAAGTTTGGCCTTCTTGTATATTTACCCCAACTTTAACTGCTAATTTTGCATATTTATCTAGATTTTTTTCAAACGACATAATCTAACCTCCTTGATATTGAATTATTAATCATTTTTAAGATTAATTATATTTTAATACATATTAGTTATAAAAATACTTAATAAATAAAAATAAATGGTTATTTTTGTAATAATACTCTATACATTCATAGACTAATTAAATTAAATAAATATAATAATAAGTAAATATAGGATTATTAAACTAATATAATAAAAATATAAATAAAATGTATTGATAAATACTAAAATGTTGGAAAATAGTACATTTTATCATAAAAAATATACAAAAAATAAAAAAAGAATTTATAATATAGTATAGACACATAAAGAGATTCAATTAGGAGGAAGTAAATGGAGCTATATGATGCCATTTTTTATAGAAAGTCAACTAGAAAATACTCTAATAAAAAAGTAAAAGAGGGTTTATTGGAAGAAGTTAGAAATGTATGTTCACAAATTACCTATTTAAATAAAGAATTAGATATAAAAGCTCATGTTGTAGAAAGAGGTCACTTAGTACATTTTTTAATGGGGAAAAATTGTAGGGTAAAAGCACCTCACTATATAATAGTAACATCTAATAAGGGAAATGATTATTTACAGAATATCGGATATGCTATAGAGGAAGTAGTTTTAAAACTAACTACTTTAGGATTAGCTACATGTTGGTTAGAATGTAATATAAAAAGAGAAGATATTCTAGAATTTGTAGAATTAGCAGACTTAGGTGAAGAGCAAAATAATACAATAGTAGACCCAGAAGAAAAAGATGAAGGGTTAGAAGAAGTAAATTTAGAACAGCCATATTCAATAATTGCATTTGGTTACCCAGAAGAAAATGAAACATTATTTAGAATTAATAAAGATGTAGACCGAAAGCGTATGAACCATGTTTGCAGGAAGCTAGATAAAAATTTAGAAAAAATTGTAGAAGCACTTAGATGGTCACCATCTATGAAAAATTCTCAACCTTGGATATTATATAATAAATCAAATATGGTTCATTTATATGAAGAAAAACAAAAGAAAAATCTTAAAGATACAAATAAAATAAGTATGGGTATAGCTCTTAGACATTTTGATATAGCATGCAATAAGTTTGGATTAGAAGTTGATTATTCTAAAATAGATGTTAAAAAAAGAATGGCAAAAGAGTATTATATAACTGCTATTTTAAAGTAATAAAAATATTTAACCTTAAAATATATGTTGACATTAAAAGGTAAAAGTGTGATAATTATACACAAAGATAGACTTTAAATTATCCCAGAGAGGATATTAAGTATGTTTTCAAATAATAAAATTATAATCAATAAAATCCTTGAAAGTAGTCCAGAGAGGCTAAAAAGGTTAAATATTTTATATTATTTAAACTTGTATTCACAACCTCTGACTAGATTAGTTAGAGGTTTTTTAATATATAAATAAAAATATAATAAAGTCTTTTAAACTAGTCCAGAGAGGCTGGGAAAGATATCTGTATAGATAAAATCCTTATACCTCATTTTGGTGTAAGGATTTTTTTAGTAACGGACGAAGTCGTTGACGATATAAAGTATTTCGCCGACACAGTCGCTCAAGCGTAACGAATTTTAGGCTTTATTAAAGAGGGAGAGTTCACAATGGTAAATGGAAAAGAAAAATTAATAGTAGCAATAGACACAAATGAATTTGATAAAGCTAAAGAATTGATAGATAAGCTAGAAGATAGTGTAGACATATTTAAAGTAGGATTAGAGCAATATGTAGCTACAAGGGGAAAAACAGTTGATTATTTAAATGAAAAAGGCAAGAAAATTTTCTTAGATCTTAAGTTTCATGATATACCAAATACAATGCAAAGTGCAGTAAGAGCAGCAGTAAGAGATAATGTATGGTTAATGACAATACATGTATCAGATATGGAAGGCATGAGACAGTGTGCAGTAGCAGCTAAAGAAGAGGCTGAGAAATTAGGTATAGAAAAACCAATAATAGTAGGAGTTACTGTTTTAACATCACTAAGTAATCAAGATTTACAAGATATAGGATGCAATATGACAACTGAAGAACTAGCTATAAAGAGGGCTAAATTAGCTAAAGAAGCTGGAATAGATGGAATAGTTTGTTCAGCACAAGAAGTAGACAAAATAGTTGAAGCTTGTGGCAAGGATTTTGTTACAGTATGTCCAGGAATAAGACCAGCAAATGCTTCTGTAGGAGATCAAAAAAGGGTAGTTACTCCTAAGGATGCTATAAACAAAGGGGCTCATTATTTAGTAGTAGGAAGACCTATAACTAAGGCTGAAAATCCAAGTGAAGCTGCAACTGATATAGTAAAAGAAATAGAAAATGCATAGGGGGTAAGTCTAATGAAGGGGAAATTAATATTAGAAGACGGAACAGTTTTTGAGGGAAAAGCATTTGGATACTTAGAAGATGGTGTAGGTGAAGTAGTATTCAATACTTCTATGACAGGATATCAAGAAGTATTAACAGACCCATCATACTATGGTCAAATAGTAACAATGACTTATCCATTAGTAGGGAATTATGGAATAAACTTAGAAGACATGGAATCAAATAAGTCTCATGTAAAAGGATTTATAGTTAGGGAAAAAAGTAATGACCCAAATAACTTTAGATGTGAGATGGATTTAGATACTTACTTGAAGCAAAATAAAGTCATAGGACTTGAAGGCATAGATACAAGAGCATTAACTAAAATATTAAGAAATAATGGAACAATGAAAGGTATAATAACTTTAGAAAATACATCTTTAGAAGATGTAAAATCAAAGTTAGAAGCTTTCACAAATACAGAAGCAGTAAGAACCGTAACTAGAAAAGAAATAGAGCATATAAAAGGTGAAGGTACTAAGGTTGCTGTTATGGACTTTGGAGTTAAGCAAAATATATTAAGATCATTTGCTAACAGAAACTGTGATATAACAGTATTCCCAGCAACTACTAAGCCAGAAGAAATTTTAGGAATAAATCCTGATTTAATATTCTTATCAAATGGACCTGGAAACCCAGAAGATTTAGAAGATGTTATAGAAAATATAAAAGAGTTAATTGGAAAAAAACCTATAGTAGGAATATGCTTAGGACACCAATTATTAGCTTTAACACTAGGTGGAAAAACATCTAAATTAAAGTTCGGACATAGAGGTGGAAACCATCCAGTTAAAGATTTAGAAGAAAATAAAATATTCATAACATCTCAAAACCATGGTTACTACGTATCACAAATGCCAGAAAATATGGAAGTAACACATATAAATTTAAATGATAACACTGTAGAAGGTATGAGACATAAAGAGTTACCTATATACAGTGTTCAATATCATCCAGAAGCTTGTCCAGGACCAAAAGACAACGATTATATATTTGACAAGTTCTTAGAGTTAGTATAGAAAATTATAAAAATCGTTAATTAGATAAGGAGAAAAGATTATGCCTAAAATAGATAGTATAAAAAAGACTTTAGTATTAGGTTCAGGACCTATAATAATAGGGCAAGCAGCAGAATTTGATTACTCTGGAACACAAGCTTGTCAAGCTTTAAAGGAAGAAGGAATAGAAGTTGTATTAGTAAATAGTAACCCAGCTACTATAATGACTGATAAAGAAGTAGCGGATAAAATATATATAGAACCATTAACAATAGAATTTATAGAAAAAATAATAGAAAAAGAAAGACCAGACAGTTTATTAGCAGGAATGGGTGGTCAAACAGGACTTAACTTAGCTGTTGAACTTTATGATGCTGGAATATTAGATAAGTACGGAGTTAAGATAATAGGTACTTCAGTAGAGTCTATAAAAAAAGGTGAAGATAGAGATACATTTAGAGAAGTAATGAGACAAATAAACCAACCAGTAGTAGTTAGTGATATAGTAACTAACTTAGAAGATGGTTTAGAATTTGCAGGAAAAATTGGATATCCAGTAGTTGTAAGACCTGCTTATACACTAGGAGGAACTGGAGGAGGTATAGCTGAAACTGTAGAAGAGTTAACAGAAATACTTACTCAAGGATTACAATTAAGTCCAGTTAGCCAAGTATTACTTGAAAAAAGTATAAAAGGTTGGAAAGAAATAGAATATGAAGTAATAAGAGATGGCAATGGTAACTGTATAACTGTATGTAACATGGAAAACATAGACCCTGTTGGAGTTCATACAGGAGATAGTATAGTTGTAGCACCAAGCCAAACTTTAAGTGACAAAGAATATCAAATGTTAAGAAAAGCGTCTATAGATATAATAAATGCTATAGAAGTTAAAGGTGGATGTAATGTTCAGATAGCATTAAACCCAGATAGTTTAGAATATGCAATAATAGAAATAAACCCAAGAGTTTCTAGATCTTCAGCTCTTGCATCAAAAGCTACAGGTTACCCAATAGCAAAGGTTGCAGCAAAAATTGCTTTAGGTTATACACTAGATGAAATAGAAAATGCAGTAACTAAGAAGACTTATGCATGCTTTGAGCCAACACTTGACTATGTAGTCGTTAAGATACCAAAGTGGCCATTTGATAAATTTAAGCAAGCAAACAGAAAATTAGGAACAAAAATGATGGCAACAGGAGAAATAATGAGTATAGGTAGTAATTTTGAATCAGCTATACTTAAAGGAATAAGATCTCTTGAAATAGGAAAATATTCTTTAGTTCATACTCCTTCTGAAGAAAAGAGTATAGAAGAATTAAAAAATAGCATAGTAGTTCCTGATGATGAAAGATTATTTGACTTAGCTGAAATGATAAGAAGAGGCTACAAAGTAGAAATGATAGAAAATATCACTGGAGTAGATAAGTGGTTTATAAATAAATTTAAGTGGATAGTAGAACAAGAAGAAAAACTAAAGGGAATGAAAATAGAAGATTTAAATAAGGAATACTTATTAGAATTAAAGAAAAAAGGATTCTCTGATAAAGGTATAGCTGACTTAATGAAAATAAGTCCAGAAAGATTATGTGAATTAAGAAAGTTATACAACATACAACCAGCATACAAAATGGTTGATACTTGTGGGGGAGAGTTTGATGCATTATCTCCATACTACTACTCAACTTACGAACAATATGATGAAGTAGAAGTAAGTGATAAGAAAAAAGTTGTAGTTTTAGGTTCTGGTCCTATAAGAATAGGTCAAGGTATAGAATTTGATTACTGTTCAGTTCACTGTGTAAAATCATTAAGAAAAATGGGCATAGAAACTATAATAGTAAACAATAACCCAGAAACAGTAAGTACAGACTTTGATACATCAGACAAATTATACTTCGAACCATTAACAGAAGAAGAAGTATTAAATATAATAGAAAAAGAAAATCCAGAGGGAGTAATACTTCAATTTGGTGGTCAAACAGCTATAAAATTAGCTAAATTCTTACATGAAAAGAATATAAAAATATTAGGAACTGACTTTGAATATATAGATGCAGCTGAAGACAGAGAAAAATTCGAAGAATTGTTAGAAAAATTAGATATAAATAGACCAAAAGGAAAGGCTATATGGTCAGTTAAAGAAGGGATAAAAGAAGCTGAAAAGCTAGGATATCCAGTTTTAGTTAGACCATCTTATGTACTTGGAGGTCAAGGTATGGAAATAACTTACGATGAAGCTAAGTTATCTAAATACTTAGAAAGTGCATTTTCAAGAGACTCTAAAAATCCAGTACTTATAGACAAGTACTTAACAGGTAGAGAAATAGAAGTTGATGCAATATGTGATGGTAAGGATATATTAATACCAGGGATAATGGAACACTTAGAAAGAGCAGGAGTTCACTCTGGAGATAGTATAACAATGTATCCAAGCCAAAATGTAACTGATGAAATAAAATCTAAGATACTTGATTATACTAAGAAAATAGCATTAGAACTAAACGTATTTGGAATGGTTAATATACAATTTATAGAATTCCAAAATGAACTATATGTAATAGAAGTTAACCCAAGAGCAAGTAGAACAGTACCATATATAAGTAAGGTAAGTAATGTACCAATAGTAGATTTAGCTACTAGATGTATGTTAGGAGAAAAATTATCAGACTTAGGATATGGAACAGGAGTATACAAAGAGCCTAAGTTAGTATCGGTTAAAGTTCCAGTATTCTCAATGTCAAAACTTGCTAGAGTTGATGTAAGCTTAGGTCCTGAAATGAAATCTACAGGAGAAGTTTTAGGTGTAGGTGAAAACTTAGAAGAAGCTTTATACAAAGGATTTTTAGCAGCAGGAAAGACTATGTCTGATAAGAGGGGCGTAGTATTAGCTACTATAAATAACTATGATAAAGAAGAATTTATAGAAATAGCAAGAGATATGAAAGAGTTAGGATATACTTTTGTTGCTACAAAAGGAACAGCAAAAACGCTAAAAGATAATGGAATAGATGCTGATATAGTTAACAGAGTAGAAGAAGCGAGACCTAATATATTAGATGCTATAAGAAATAAGCAAGTTGATATAGTAATAAATACTCCAACTAAAGGAAATGATTCTACAAGAGATGGATTCAAGATAAGAAGAACTGCTACAGAGTTTTCAACAGAAGTAATGACGTCTTTAGATACATTAAAGGCTTTAGTAGAAGTTAAGAAAAAGAAAATAACTAATAAAGAATTAAATGTATACAATATAATGGAATAAGAGGTTCTTGCTACTAATTAATATTAATTAGTAACTTATTGAATTAAAAGAGGATTAGATTCATGATAATGTGAATTTAATCCTCTTTTTTGATTAAAACTTTTTATTCTGTAGTATATTCTACTTTGGTAGAAGTGGGATAGTATATAAGTATTATATAAATATATAGGAAGAGTAATTGCATAGTAGAAGATGAAAATGGGAATAGTGGTCAATATATTTTTTATTTTAAAGAGTATACAATTATTTAAATAAAAAGTATACGAAAAATTAAATTATATGTGGGGGAATATTAGAATGAAAAAGAATAAAACTATAGCATATATGTTAGCAGCTGGATTATTAGTTGGAGGAACTTTTGTAGGAACAAAAGCTTTATTTACAGACAATATAAATACGGTAGGAGAATTAAAAATATCTACAGGAGATGTAGATATAGAAGTTCTTGGAACTAGCAAATGGGAATTGTTAAGAAATGGTAGTGAATTAAAAGAAGGAACTAATATAAAGGATCAACTAGGGAAAGATGGTTTTGCTCCTGAATCTGATAATAATAAACAAGATGTTGTACCAACGGATAATAATGGAAAAGAAACTCCTTTTGCAAACAATTTAAAACCAGGAGATAAATTAAGAAAGATAGTAGAAGTTAAAAATGTAGGAACTTTAGATGCTAAATTAAGTCTAGATAGTACTGGTGTATCGGAAAAATTAGGAGAATTGAAAGACTTTATAACAGTTGAAGAATCAAGTATCGTGGATGCAAGTGGTAATGGAATACTTGAACCAGGAGAAATTGCTACATTTACATTAACATTAAATGCAAATCAAGAATCTGTTCATAATACATCTTCAACAGGTTCAGTAAAAGATAATAATGACAAACAAGAAGATGCTATTGTGGACTTAACAAATGCATGGGTATTAACGGCTACTCAAACAACAAGAAATGATTTATAAAATAACAATTAATGTAAAGTATTTAAGATAATATAAAATTTTAAAGTATATAAA
>Skinner_p2__coassemble_1197_pt1 | contig 11945 bp, 15 predicted proteins | sample Skinner_p2__metabat2_high_PE_010 | metagenome-assembled genome bin Skinner_p2
TGACATTTTGAAATGCTTCGCCCACGCAGTGGCTCAAGCAACGGATGTGACCGAAGCAGTAGTGAGTGTCATATCGTTGGCTACATGAGCGTAGCGAATTTTTTATGTATAAAAATATTATAAAATATATAATTTTAAATACTAGAATTTACTAGATTTTTAAAGGGAGACAGATTATGAAGAAGACATTAAAAAGTATAGTAATGATAATAGTTATGTGTACCTTAGGGTACACTCAAATAGGGTGTCAAGCAAGCGATATAAAAAATGAGAATCCGCAAGAAGTAAAAGATTATAGTACTCAAGCTCAGAGTGAATACAACAATAATTCAAATAGCAATGAAAATAATTCTAATGATAAGATGTCAGCATCTAGAGTAGAAAAGTTATCATCAAATTCAGAAATTCACTTTATAAATACTGGAAATTCAGATGCTATATTAATAATAAAAGATAATAAAGCCGCACTTATAGATGGTGGAGATAATGACGATGAAGACTTAGTTTCATCATACATAAAAAAACAAGGTATATCTGAATTAGAATATGTATTTGCAACACATCCACATGCAGACCATATAGGTGGATTAGATAGAGTTGCAAAAGAAATAAAAATAAATAACTTATATGTAAGTAACGGAGAAGCAGATACTAAAAGTTATAGAGACTTTATAAATGCGGCAGTAAGTAAAGGATTATATCCAAGTGTTCCATTACTTAAAAGTAAATTTGATTTAGCAGGTTCTACATTTGAAGTTTTATCAGTGGCTAATACAAATGAGCCAAATAATAATTCAATAGTACTTTTATATACTAATGGTAATGACAAGATACTACTAATGGGAGATGCAGAAAAAGAAGTAGAACAAAATCTAAATGTAGGAGATATAGACTTATTAAAGGTTGGACATCATGGATCGTATAGTAGTTCATCAAAGCCATTTATAGATAAAATAAACCCTGAATATGCAGTTATACTGGTTGGTGAAGATAATAAATATGGCCATCCTCATAAAGAAACTATGGATACACTTAAAGAAAAAGGAATAGAGGTACATAGAAGTGATGAGTGTAGAGATATAATATTTACATCAACTGGAAATGGATTAGAGGTAGATTGCAAAGAAGGAAGCTATAACACGGGTGTTAACTCTAAATATAATAAAACTGAAAATACGGTAAAAACGGAAAGTAATACTTCATCTATTCAAAATGAAAATATGATTAATGATAATAACTCAAATGAAAGTACAACTATAGAGAATACTAACTCTGATGTTGTATACTGGACTAAGTCAGGGAAAAAATATCATATCGATCCAAATTGTTCAGGGATGAAGTCACCTATATCAGGAACAGTAACAGAAAGTCAAAGAACACCCTGCAGTAAATGTTATTAATAACAAATAAAAAAGTATCTCTATGGAATTTCCTAGAGATACTTTTTTAATAGAAAAATTATTTTTATCAGTGGATTAAAATTAATAATATTTAAAATTTGCTTGAAGATTTATTGTATATTCAAGCAACTTATGTACTATTTACATTTAAAGCTAGAACAATAAGTTTCTGATGCTGCGTTAGTTCTTGGAGTAGATGTAGTTACACCTATATTATTAAGAACACATACTGTTCCAGCATTATTAACACAAGTTTTTACATTACATCCGATGAATGTATTATTGCTAGAATTATCAGAACTATTAGTAAAATTTCCATTTGATTCCTCTACAAAAGTATTACAACAAGTATGAGTGCTTGTACGAGATTTCTTACCATTTATAGAAATCTTATTAGCATGACACATACCACTATCATTATGGCCACAGTTATTTACATTGCAGTTTATACTAGACATATAACTTACCTCCCAATAAATATTTTAATCTATAAGGAGTATAGACATATTTAAATAAAAATATAGCCAATAAATAAAAAAATATATATAAGCATAAAAATAGAGGAAAGTATAACACTATTCCTCTTTATGGAAAGTTTAATTTAAAGAAGAGAAAAGAGAATTAAATATATCTTCACTCATGAGTATTTTTGCTATTAATGTAGATGAGGAAGGATAAGATTTTATTAGTGGACATATTTCAAAAAGTTTACTTTCATAATCTGAAATTGATGATCTTACTCCTGATTTGATTTGACTTTCAAACTCAAATGTAAAATCTCTTATTTTTAGAAAATCATCTAAAGTAAGTTTATAAAATACAGGTATTTTATGTTGAGGTTCTTTTAAAAGAATTAAGTTTTGCTTAAATTCTATAAAATCTAATCTATCATAAATTATTCGAATATATGAACTCATACTATCATCCCCTAAAATTATATTAAAAACATACCTTATAATATGTGTAGATTATTAATAGTGGAACAATAAAATAAAAAAATACTAATATTTGGGATAAATTGTATAAAAAAATAAGGTATGGAAACAATACTTGATATAAGGAGGTTATTTATATGTTCAAGAGAAAAGAACCCTTCCAATGGAAGATACCTATATTAATACTAACGGGTATATTAGTACTAAGTGGAGGTATTTATGTAGGGATAAAAACTAGAAAAGTAGAAGAGAAACCAGCATTTAACAATGAAACGATAAATGAAGAAAATGAAAAAACTAAAGATTCATTTGGATTAAGTGAAAATTGTGAGATTTGGCTATACAATCGCAGTGAAGAAGGAAGTTTGATAGACTCAGAGCCTAGTATGATAGGGATTGCCCCGGAAGAATTACTTGATAAAACAAAAGATGAAATACGAACATATTTATCTGAGAAATATCCAGATAAAGAGATTGATAGTATAACACAACATGAAATCGTATTATCGGAAAAAGCTCCTTTGAAAGATACATCAAGAAGTAATAAATATTCTTTAGAAGTAGAAAATGGATTTATAGGACTTTATAAATATGACATGAATGGAAAGAGAGAGCTAGTAGAAAATACGGAAATCAAATTAGATTCTTTGCCACAGTCAGTTCAGGAAGAAATTCAAAAAGGTGTAGTAGTTGATACTCAAGATGATGCATATTCAAGACTCGAAAGTTTCGGAAGTTAATAAAAACAACCTAATATATAAGGTTGTTTTTTTGTGTATACAAAAACTTATGATATAATGTATTAGAACATAAGTTTTGCATATTTTGTAAAGTATATATATCATTATGGATATAGATAAAATGAAATTTTTTAGGAGGAAGCTGACAGTTTGATAATACTAGGTATAGACCCAGGGATAGCAATAGTTGGATATGGAATAATCGAATATAAAAATAGTAAATTTAGAGTAATAGATTATGGAGCAGTAACTACTCCTGCAGGAATGGATGTATTAAAAAGACTAGAACTTGTTTACAAGGGAATAGATATGCTTATAAAAAATTACAATATAGATGAAGTAGGAATAGAAGAGTTGTTCTTTAACAAAAATGTAAAAACAGCAATAACAGTAGCTCAAGCAAGAGGAGTTACTATGCTTGCTTGTGCTCATAATAATAAACCTGTTTATGAGTACACACCATTACAAGTAAAGCAAGGTGTAGTTGGATATGGAAGAGCACAAAAAGCGCAGGTACAACAAATGGTTACATCATTTTTAAATCTAAAAAAAGTACCAAAACCAGATGATGTAGCAGATGCTTTAGCGGTTGCGATTTGTCATGCACATGCTAATAAATTAGAAAAAACTCTAAAAAATATAGGGGGAAGTTATGTATAGTTATATAAAAGGAACAGTTGAAGAAATCAATTTAGATTATATAGTAATAGACAATAACAATATAGGATATAAAATAAATGTATCTAGTAATACTATAAAAGATTTACAATTAGGAAATATGGCAAAAATTTATACAAAATTAATAGTAAGAGAAGATGATATGAGTCTTTGTGGATTTGCTACTAAAGAAGAAATGAAGATGTTTGAACTTTTAACTTCGGTATCGAAAATAGGACCCAAAGTAGGTTTATCGATATTATCATTTGCATCACCAGGACAACTGGGGGCATATATATTAAGTGAAGATGTAGCCAAACTTTCTAAAGCTCCAGGTGTAGGTAAAAAAACAGCAGAGAGAATAGTGCTAGAATTAAAAGATAAAGTAGATAAAAATAATGTTGAGTTTGAACCGACATTACTTTCAAGTGAACCTATAGCGGTATCTAAAGATGAAGCAGTAGATGCATTAGTGGCACTTGGATATTCATCATCAGAAGCTAAAGAAGCAGTTGATAAGTGTAAAAAAGACGGTTTAAATACAGAAGATATAATAAAGAAATCTTTAACTTATATAATGAGTAAATCCTTAAGATAGAAAGGAGGAAAGTGTTAATGTTTGATTTTCAAGATGAAGATAGAATAATAACATCAACTATGCAAAATGAAGATGTTGATGTTGAAAATAGTTTAAGACCAAAATCTTTAGATGATTATTTAGGTCAAGAAAAAGCAAAAGAGCAACTTAAGATATTTATAGAAGCTGCAAAAAGTAGAAATGAACAACTTGATCATGTTCTTTTATATGGACCACCAGGTCTTGGTAAAACAACTTTAGCAAGTATAATAGCTAATGAAATGGGTGTAAATTTAAGAATAACATCAGGGCCAGCTATAGAGCGTGCTGGAGACTTAGCAGCGATACTTACAAATTTAAATGAAAATGATGTGTTATTTATAGATGAAATACATCGTATAAATAGAAGTGTAGAAGAAGTTTTATATTCAGCTATGGAAGATTTTTGTTTAGATATAATAATAGGAAAAGGGCCATCGGCAAGAAGTATAAGACTTGACTTACCTAAGTTTACATTAATAGGTGCAACAACTAGAGCTGGTATGCTTACAAATCCACTTAGAGATAGATTTGGAGTTATATGTAAACTAGATTATTATACAGTTGATGAATTATCAAAAATAGTAGTAAGATCATCAGAAATTTTAGGTGCAGAAATACAAATAGGTGGAGCGACTGAAATAGCAAGGCGTTCAAGGGGGACGCCGAGAATAGCAAATAGACTTTTAAAAAGAGTAAGAGATTACGCTCAAGTTAGAGCAGATGGTAATATAACTGATGATGTTGCAAACAAAGCATTAGAGTTATTAGGTGTAGATAGTCTAGGACTTGATTATGTAGATGAGAAGCTTCTAATGACTATAATCCAAAAGTTTAGAGGAGGTCCAGTTGGACTTGACACACTAGCAGCATCTATAGGAGAAGATAGAAATACTATAGAAGATGTTTATGAACCATACTTACTTCAGTTAGGATTTATAAATAGAGGTCCAAGAGGAAGAATAGCTATGCCATTAGCATATGAGCATCTTAAAATGCCTTATCCTACTAAATAAAGAATAGACATAGAAAATGATACGATAATTTTTAAGTTACCTTAATTTGTGTATAACAACATAAATAGATATAATTTCTAAAAATACACATAACATATATTTAATAGGTGTATAGAAAAAATATACTTTTTTTGTTATTATGGTAACTGTATAAAATTTTGGAAAGGAAGTTTAAATTGAAAACAAGCGACTTTTATTTTGACTTACCAGAAGAGCTAATTGCTCAAGTACCTATATTAGATAGATCAAGTTCTAAATTAATGGTACTAGACAAAGAGACTGGAGAAATTGAACATAAAACATTTAAAAATGTAATAGATTATCTAAATCCTGGAGATTGCCTAGTTCTTAATAATACTAGAGTAATACCAGCAAGACTTATAGGTGAAAAAGTAGACACAGGTGGTAAGATAGAATTCTTATTATTAAAAAGAACTGAAGAGGATACTTGGCAAGCATTAGTAAAACCAGGTAAAAGAGCTAAAATAGGAACTAAGTTTTCTTTTGGAAATGGAAAGCTTATAGGAGAAGTGGTAGGTTTAGCTGAAGAAGGCTCTAGAATAATTAAATTCCATTACGAGGGAATATTTGAAGAAGTTTTAGATGAACTTGGAAATATGCCTCTACCTCCATATATAACAGAAAGATTAGAAGAAAGAGAAAGATACCAAACTGTTTATTCTAAACATAATGGTTCGGCAGCAGCACCGACAGCAGGTCTTCACTTTACTGAAGAATTACTTCAACAGATAAAAGATAAGGGCGTAGATATAGCATTTGTAACTCTTCATGTTGGACTTGGAACTTTTAGACCGGTTAAGGTTGATGATGTGCTAGAACATGAAATGCATTCAGAATATTATATGGTAGATAAAGAAGCTGCACAAAAGATAAACTATGCTAAGAAAAATGGACATAACGTAGTTTGTGTAGGAACAACTAGTTGTAGAACAGTAGAATCAGCAACTAATGAAGAGGGGATAATAGAAGAAACTAGTGGATGGACTAATATATTTATTTACCCAGGATATAAATTTAAAATGGTAGATAAACTTATAACTAATTTCCATCTACCAGAATCAACATTAATTATGTTAGTAAGTGCACTTTCTAGCAAAGAGAATGTACTAAATGCTTATGAAACAGCTGTAAAAGAAAGATATAGATTCTTTAGTTTTGGAGATGCTATGATTGTAAAATAGCATACAGTCAATTAAATGATATACCAGCACAAATACTTCTTTTAGTTATAGCTATAGAGTTTGTAGTTATGTTATCTTTGCATATAACAGGTACAATAATAGAAGTCTTATTGTATTCAATAGCAAGAAAGATGTTATTACTTCCACAAAAAGTATACGTATGTTAGAAGTATTATTAGGTGTAATTGCAATAGCTGGATTATTTACAATTAGAAAATATTTGTTAACAAAAGATAACAGTAATCTGAACATAAGGAGTATACATTATGACAGCAGTTACGATGATATTATAGATGCGAAAGACCATATAGAAGATGACAAAATTTTAGATACAGCAAATATATAAATTTTAATATAGATAAACAAAAGACTAGATTAAGGAGACAAAAAACATGAGTGCAATAAGATACGAACTTATAAAAACATGTAAACAAAGTGGAGCAAGACTTGGAAGACTTCATACTCCACATGGTGTTATAGAAACACCTATATTTATGCCTGTTGGAACTCAAGCAACAGTAAAATCAATGACCCCAGAAGAACTTAAAGAAATAGGTTCACAAATAATATTAAGTAACACATATCACTTATATATGAGACCAGGTCATGATTTAGTTAAGGAAGCTGGTGGATTACACAAGTTTATGAATTGGGATAGACCAATACTTACAGATAGTGGAGGATTCCAAGTATTTAGCTTAGGTCCACTTAGAAAAATAACAGAAGAAGGTGTTCACTTTAGATCTCATATAGATGGCTCAAAACACTTTATAAGTCCTGAAAAAGCTATGGAAATACAAAATGCTTTAGGTTCAGATATAATGATGGCATTTGATGAATGTGCTCCATATCCTGCTGATAGAGAATATGTTAAAAATTCTTTAGAAAGAACTACAAGATGGTTAAAAAGATGTAAAGAAGCTCATAAAAATACAGAAAAACAAGCTTTATTTGGTATAATCCAAGGTGGAATGTATAAAGACTTAAGAGAACAATCTGCTAAAGAAATATTAGAACTTGATTTACCAGGTTATGCAGTTGGTGGTTTAAGTGTTGGAGAACCAAAAGAATTAATGTATGAAGTGTTAGATTACACAGTACCTCTAATGCCAGAAGATAAGCCAAGATACTTAATGGGTGTTGGTAGCCCTGATGACTTATTAGAAGGTGTTATAAGAGGAATAGATATGTTTGACTGTGTATTACCTACTCGTATAGCGAGAAATGGTACAGCAATGACTAGTGTTGGTAAAGTAGTTGTTAGAAATGCAAAATATGCAAGAGACTTTGGACCATTAGATCCAAACTGTGATTGCTACTGTTGTAAAAATTATACAAGAGCATATATAAGACATTTAGTTAAGGCTAACGAAATACTAGCATCTAGATTAATAACTACTCACAATTTACACTTCTTATTAAACTTAATGAAGCAAGTAAGAGAAGCGATAATGGAAGATAGATTATTAGACTTCAAAGAAGAATTCTTCAAGGCATATGGATACACAAAATAAATTAAAATATACTATTAATTAGAATTATTTTAATATATAATATTTAATATATATAAATAATTTTTAAACTTTGAAGGAGTGAAAAAAATGAGTCCGCAAACACAACAAATAATCATGGGGTTACTTATGTGGGTTGTAGTATTTGGAGTATTTTATTTCTTACTAATAAGACCACAAAAGAAAAAAGATAAACAATTAAAAGAAATGAGAGAAAACTTAAGCGTAGGAGATAAGGTTACTACTATAGGTGGTATAATAGCTCATGTTGCTAAGGTTGAAGAAAATGCTGTAATACTAGAAATAGGACCAAACAGAACTAAAGTGCCATTTGAGAAGTGGGCTATAGGAACTGTTGAATCTAAAGAAGCATAATAAATAGTAATGTTTGTACCTTTTCTTGAATATATATTAACGAGTATATATTCGAGGGGAGGTATTTTTTATGGAAAAAACAAATCACATTCTAAAGGGCTTAGGATATTCATATATATTAACATTAGCAACATTATTAATATATAATTTAGCCCTTACTTTTACTAGTTTATCAGGAAATTCTATAGCTATGGCATCATCTGCAATAACTACTGTATCATCAGCATTTGGAGGATTTTATGCATCAAAGAACATAAAAGAAAAAGGCCTTATATATGGTCTATTAGTTGGTCTTATGTACATAGTATGCCTTACATTAATAGTATTTTTAGCAAAGGATAGTTTTGCATTTGAAATGGATATATTATACAAAGTACTACTAGTATCTTTAGCTGGTGGTATTGGTGGAGTTTTAGGGGTAAACTTCAAATAATGTTTCCATATTTAGTAAATTATATGATATAATCAGTTAAGAAACTTTTGAGTGGGAGGAACTTAAAGATGGAAAAGAAACATGTAAAAACTTTATCGAGTGCTACTTTAAAGGAAAGTGCTGCAAAAGGTGGATGTGGAGAATGTCAAACTTCTTGCCAATCAGCTTGCAAAACTTCTTGTACAGTTGCAAATCAAGAGTGTGAAAGATAATAATTTATAATAAACACAGAAAAGACGTCATTATTATGGCGTCTTTTTTGTATGCTAAATTTTATAAAATATATATGGGAGTAATAACCATAACTATTGCCAATAATATATATGATTAAAATAAGAGGAGGTATAGTTATGAAGAATAAAGATAAACAGAATAAAAATATAGAAGAGTTAACATATGATATATTAGGGAATGCCTTTTTAGGAAATTTATTTGATATATCAAATAACATAGATAGCACATCACAAAATTTAGTAACTTATCTAGAATTAGATAATATAAAAGAATTAAGTAAGAAACATAAAAATAACAGTGAAAAAAAGTAATTTTTAGTTAAAATTTAATCTTTAATTAAGGTTGAGTTAATCTATGAAATATAAAATAGATATATGGAAGTTAAGTATAATAGTTACATATATCTATTTACTTTATCAGCTGTTATACATTATGTTAAAGGAGAGCATAATTAAATAAATAAGATTTAATAGCGTATAGGAGAGAAAAAAATTATGTCAAAAGTAGCAAAGGCGGCTGTAGGATTAATGGCGGCAACTTTAGTTGCTAAAATCTTAGGCTTTGGTAGAGAGTTAGCCCTAGCTTCAGCATATGGAGCATCAGGAGTTAGTGATGCATTTTTAGTGGCTATGAACATACCAGCAGTAATATTTACTGCTATAGGTACATCTCTAGGAACTGCATTTATTCCACTTTATTGTGAAGTAAATGCAAATAAAGGAGAGCAAGGATCTAATAAGTTTACAAATAATGTATTCAATATTGTTGTAATTATATGTCTAGTTCTTTCAGCGATAGGAGCAATATTTACGCCACAGATAGTAAAAATATTTGCTGTTGGGTTTGAAGGTGAAACACTTAAATTAGCAATTTACTTTACAAGAGTAATGATATTAGGACTATCATTTTTAGGAATGAGTTATATTATGATGGCATACCTGCAAGTAAAAGAAAATTTTATAATACCAGGTCTTATGCCAGTTCCGTATAATATCCTTATAATTACATCAATAATTGTAAGTGTAAAAATAAACCCTTATTTATTGCCCTGGGGGACTTTAATTGGATTATCACTTCAATTTTTATTTCAACTTCCTTTTGCAATGAAAAAAGGATTTAGATATAGGCCGTACATAGACATTAAAGATGAACACCTTAAGAGAATGCTTTGGCTTATAGCACCAGTTTTAATAGGTGTTGCAGTTAATCAAATAAATACTATAGTAGATAGAACTATAGCATCTACATTAGTTGAAGGTAGTATATCTGCATTAAACTATGCTACAAAGTTAAATCAATTTGTTATGGGAATGTTTATAGTTTCTATATCATCTGTTGTATATCCTATGTTGTCAAAGTTATCATCTGAAAACAACAAAGAGCAGTTTAATAAATCCATAATAACATCGGTAAATACTGTTACATTATTAGTTATACCAATATCTATTGGAGCAATAATACTTGCAAACCCAATTGTTAAATTGTTATTCCAAAGAGGAGAATTTGATGCTAGAGCGACTCAGATGACAGCTGTTGCCCTTATATTCTATTCAATTGGTATGATTGGATATGGTCTTAGAGATATATTAGGAAAAGTATTTTACTCATTACAGGACACTAGAACTCCTATGATAAATGGAGTAATAGCAATGGTTTTAAATATAACACTTAATATATTATTTGTTAAATTCACAAATATGCAACTCGCAGGGCTTGCATTTGCAACTAGTATATCGGCCTTATTTACTATAGCATTATTATTTATAAGTTTAAGAAGAAAAATAGGCAGCTTTGGTGGTAAATCTATAGTATTAGGTATGATTAAGTCTTTAATTTCAGGACTTATAATGGCAGTAGTAACTTTATTTGCATACAATACTATTTCAAATATGTTAGGTAGTGGATTTATAAAAGAAGCTATAACTTTAGCATTATCAGTAGGAATAGGTGCGATAGTTTATAGTATAAGTATAATAATACTTAAAGTAGATGAAGTTAATATAATTTTAGATAAAGTAAAAGGAAAGCTTAATAGAAAATAAATGTAGATGGAGATATTTTAAGATAAATACTTGTTTTAAAATACTCCATTTTTATTATAATGGGATATCATTTAATATATGGAACAAGGTGAATTTTAAGCAACGGATGTATCCGTAGCGCTAGCAAGGATATATCGTTGGCGCCATGAACAAGGTGAATTTTAAGCAACGGATGTATCCGTAGCGCTATCAAGGATATATCGCTTGAGATATAAGCAAAGCGATTTTTGATAAAATAAACTGAAAATCTTTAATTAAGAATAGAAGGAGACAATAATGATACCTAAAAGAGTAAAGCAATTTTATGTTAACGTGACAGATAAGATGACTAAAAAAGATTATGATTATGCTAAGAAAATATTAAATAGTAAAGAGTTAGAATTATTTATGAAGATATCTAAATCAGAACAAAAGCATAGTATTAGAATAGCAAAAGATATAGAATTCACTATAGATAATAAGGAAATTGATGATGAAGAAATATTAAAAAATAGAGAAATATTAATTAAGTCAGCTTTATTGCATGATATAGGAAAGATTACTAAACGATTAAATGTGATTGATAAATCTATAATAGTTATATTAAATAAATTAACTAACGGAAAATTAAAAAATATTGAAAAATCTAGAAAAATACAGTGTTATTATAACCATAGTAGCTACGGATATGAAATTTTAAAAGATATGATTGAGAATGAGGTTATATTAGATATAGTTAAAAATCATCATAGTGATAATAACAATAAGGTGGTTAGCTTTTTTAAACAGATAGATGATAAGAACT
>Skinner_p2__coassemble_1200_pt1 | contig 11937 bp, 10 predicted proteins | sample Skinner_p2__metabat2_high_PE_010 | metagenome-assembled genome bin Skinner_p2
GTTTTAATTTCTTTAATATGCTAGTATACAAGTATAGAAAAGGAATATATATATTTGTTAAAGATTTATCTTTATAAAAATTTAGTAAGATAAAAGTAAAAAATAGATAACAATAAAATAAAAAGATTAGTAAAAATAAACAATACAAATAATATAATCCAGCTTCACACAGGAGTTCTTAGAAATAATACTAGAGCATTTAATCTAGTTGAGATTGAATAGGACTTGAATAATATATAAATATGGAAAACGATTCTTTGTCATTTGCGAGAATATGCGGAGAAGATAAACTTCCAAAAATATTTATATTGTTTAAATTTAAATGATGATGAAGTTATATAGATTATGACTGATAGCTTCAAAAAGGAGGGATTAAAGAAAATATTTAATTTGGGGATTTATAGTAATTTAATAATTAATATAACTGAGCTGAAAGACCTCTTATAGTACGTTCACAATTAGTATCAGTAAGTTTATATGAATGCTCATTGAGTTAATCAATTTCATACAATTTATAAGACATGAATATTTAAGAAGAATTCTTTGTAATTATTTAGGGAAATTAGCTAAGAACGATGAATATTTATGCATTTTAGAAATATTAGGAAATATAGTATAAGATATATGTTACAAAAATACAAAAAATATTTTGAAAAATAATCCTAGGGGGAATTTATAAATGAATAAAAGGATTAAAGCGTTTTTACTTGTAGCAGTAACTAGTTTATCAGTTGTTGGATGTAGTTCTATTAAAGATGAAGAAGTAAGAGTTATGAGAGTAGCTCATAACCAAGGAGAAGATCATCCAATACATTTAGCACTAAAAGAATTTGAACAAATAGTAGAAGAAAAAACTAACAATGAAATCGATATACAGGTATATCCGAATGAGTTATTAGGAGGACAACGTGAATCTGTAGAGCTTACTCAAACAGGAGCAATAGATATAGCTGTTGGAAGTATAAGTTTATTAGAAAGTTTTAATAAATCATATAGTGTATTTAATTTACCATACTTATTTGATAGTACAGAGCATTATCATGAAGTAATGAATGATGATGATATAATGAATGGAGTATATGAATCAACAAGAGATGCTGGATTTGTTGGACTTACTTGGTTTGATGCAGGATCAAGAAATATGTATACAACAGATAAGGCAATAATGACTCCAGAAGATTTAAAAGGGAAGAAAATAAGAGTTCAACAAAGTCAAACCAATATAAGAATGATGGAATTATTAGGTGGTTCTGCTACACCAATGAGTTTTGGTGAAGTTTATACAGCACTTCAACAAAAGGTTATAGACGGAGCTGAGAACAATGAATTAGCACTTACTAACAATAAGCATGGTGAAGTTGCAAAGTATTATTCATATAATCAACATGCGATGGTACCAGATATATTAATAATGAATGCAAAATTATTAGATAGTTTAAGTGAAGAGCATAGAAATATAATATTAGATGCAGTAGATACAATAAATAAATTTGAAGTTGATGCTTGGGAAGATAAAGTAAATGAAGCAGTAGAGCAGGCAAAAGAAATGGGAGTTGAATTCTACTATCCAGATATAGAAGCATTTAAAGAAAAGGTATTACCTCTTCATGAAGAAATGACTACAGATAAAGAAGTAAAAGTTCTATATGATAAGATACAAGCAAAAGCACCAAAGGGAGACAAGTAAATACTAGTAGGAGGGGATATAAATGAATAAATTAAGAAGCATATTAAATAAGGTAATAGAAACTGTATGTATGATACTACTAGTACTTATGGTAGTTTTAGCTACTTGGCAGATAATAACTCGTTATATATTAAATAACCCAAGTACAATAACAGAAGATTTACTAATATACTCATTTGTATGGATGTCATTATTAGGATCAGCTTATGTATTTGGAAAAAAAGATCATATGACAATGGTATTTTTGAGACAAAAGCTTGAAGGTAAAAGTGATAGTATGAAACTAGGATTAAATATTATGACAGAATTAGTAGTAATGGTATTTTCAGTATTAGTTTTAGTATTCGGTGGAATTCAAATAAGTATGCTAGCTATGGGACAAGTATCACCAGCATTAGGGATATCTATGGGATATATATATTTAGCATTACCATTATCAGGAATAATAACAATTATATATAACATATTAAATTTAGCTGATTTGAAAAAAGAAGTTAGCGAATCAAAAAAAATATTAAACAATAATTAATCTGAGGGGAGAAGATTATGGAATTAGCATTACAAGCAGGTTCAGCTATACTTATTGTATTTCCTATATTACTTTTATTAGGTATACCAATATCTATAACTATAGGTGTATCATCTATAGTTGGAATATTAACTACGTTATCATGGGATGTAGCTGTTTTAACAGGGGCACAAAGAATATTTACAGGAATAGGTAGTTTCTCATTATTAGCAATACCATTTTTTGTATTAGCAGGTATAATAATGAACAATGGTGGTATAGCATTAAAATTAGTAAACTTTGCTAAAGTATTAAGCGGTAAATTACCTGGATCTTTAGCACACACGAATATAGTAGGGAATATGTTATTTGGTGCTGTAAGTGGTTCTTCAGTTGCAGCGGCTGCTGCAATAGGTGGAACAATGGCTCCACTTCAAGAAGAAGAGGGTTATGATAAAAACTATAGTGCTGCAGTAAATATAGCATCAGCGCCAACAGGACTTTTAATTCCACCAAGTAACTCGCTTATAATATACTCATTAGTAAGTGGAGGAACATCTGTAGCAGCTTTATTTATGGCTGGATACATACCTGGTATATTATGGGGACTATCAGTAATGGTAGTAGCATTTATATTAGCTAAAAAATATAAGTATTCATCTAAGTATACAATAACTTTTAAAGAAGCTATGAAAATATTTATAGATGCATTACCAAGTTTAGCTTTAATATTTGTAATTATAGGTGGTATAGTAGGTGGAATATTTACGGCGACAGAAGGAGCTGCGGTTGCAGTTGTATATTCTTTTGTGCTATCATTCTTCTTCTATAAGTCTATAAAGTTAAAAGATATACCAAGAATATTATTAGAAACAGTAGAAATGACAGGGATAATAATTTTCTTAATAGGTGTATCATCAATAATGTCTTGGGTTATGGCATTTACAAATATTCCAAATGCAATAACAGAGATATTATTAGGAATATCTTCAAACCCAATAGTAATATTATTAATAATGAATTTAGTATTATTAGTAGTTGGAACATTTATGGATTTAACTCCAGCTATATTAATATTTACTCCAATATTCTTACCGATAGCTAAAAACTTTGGTATGGATACAGTTCAATTTGGTATAATGCTTATATTCAATCTATGTATAGGTAATATAACACCTCCAGTTGGGAATACTCTTTTCATTGGATGTAAGGTAGGTAAGACTAGTATAGAAGAGGTAATAAAATACTTATTACCATTCTACCTAGGCATACTTATAGTACTTATGATGGTAACATTTATACCTGAATTAAGTTTATTTATACCAAAACTTATGAATATGATTTAGTCTAATATAAAGGAAGGTCATTTAGGGGCCTTCTTTTTATTTTGTTAACATATAGACATAAAAAATTATATAAATCAATAGGTATCCTTGGAAACTTACTGCGTAAAAGATTGATAAAAAGATATGAGTATATCTTTAGATATGAAATTATATGATGGGAAAATTTCACATAGTAGGGGATAAAGTTTTACTCAATACTTTTTTTTAATTATAATAAGTATATACTTACAATCTTAAAATTTAGGTAGTTTTAAATTTATTTCATATTGGCTAAAATTAAAATATTACTTACCTTAAGATTTGAAGAAAAATATTATTTAGATTAAAATAGATATATATCATTATTAGGAGGACGAAGATGAATTTAGATACGTTAAATCCTGCCCAGAGAGAAGCTGTAGAAAAAACAGAAGGACCTGTACTTATACTGGCTGGAGCGGGTTCTGGTAAAACAAGAGTGTTAACAACAAGAATAGGGCATCTTATAGAAGATAAAGGTGTACAACCTGCAAATATATTAGCTATAACATTCACTAATAAAGCAGCAAATGAAATGAGAGAGAGAGTAGAAGAAACATTAGACTCAGATGCAAGTGATATGTGGATAAGTACATTCCACTCTTGTTGTGTACGTATACTTAGAAAAGATATAAATAGAATTGGATATAATAGAAGTTTTGTTATATATGATAGTTCGGATCAGGTTACATTAGTAAAAGACTGTTTGAAAGAATTAAATTTAAATGATAAAGTATTTGAACCAAAAATGATTATAAGTACTATATCAGGTGCTAAGGATAAGCTATATGATCCCAAGAAGTTTAAGGCAATGCACATGAATGACAATAGAATGAGTAAGATAGCAGATGTATATGCACTATATCAAGATCGTTTAAAGAGAAATAGTGCATTAGATTTTGATGATTTAATATTTAAAACAGTTGAACTTTTAAAGAGTGATAAAGAAGTTCTAGACTACTATAGAAATAGATTCAAGTATATAATGGTAGATGAGTATCAAGATACAAGTAAAGCACAATATGAGTTAATTAAAATATTAGCAAAAGAGCATCAAAATATATGCGTTGTTGGAGATGATGATCAAAGTATATATGGTTGGAGAGGTGCTGATATAAGAAATATACTTGAATTTGAAAAGGATTATGATGATGTTCATGTAGTTAAGCTTGAACAAAACTATAGATCAACTCAAATTATATTAGATGCAGCTAATACAGTTATATCTAATAATATAGAAAGAAAAAGAAAAAGACTTTGGAGTGAGAAAAAAGAAGGAGAGCTTATTAAGATACAAGTAGCTCAAGATGAAATAGAAGAATCAGATTTTGTTGCAGATATGATAGCTAAAATATCAAGAGAACAAAATAGATCATATAAAGATTTTGCAGTACTTTATAGAGCTAATGCACAATCTCGTTCTGTAGAAGATGCATTAAATAGAAGTCAAATACCGTATAATATATATGGTGGAACAAAGTTCTATGAAAGAAAAGAAATAAAGGACTTAATTGCATATTTAAGAGTTATACAAAATCCACAAGATGATATATCTATAAAGAGGATAATAAATGTTCCTAGAAGAGGGATAGGACTTAGAACTATAGAGAAAATAGAGGATAGAGCTAGTTTAAAACAAGAAAGTATATATTCTGTACTTATAGATATAGAAACAAACTCGGATATATCAACAAAAGCTAGAAGTAGTATAAGTGAATTTGTTGATAATGTAATAGGAACATTAAGAACAATGAGGGAAGTATATCCTGTTAGTAAATTAATAGAAAAGGTAATAGAATCTATAGACTATTATGGATATATAGATGATTTATACAAAGGTGATAAAGAAGAAGCAGAAGAAAGAAAAGATAATGTAAAAGAATTTATATCAGTAGCTATGGAGTTTGAGCAAACTAGTGAAGAAAAAGATTTAGAAACATTCTTAACAGGTGTTGCATTAACATCTGAATCAAGTGAGGAAGAGGAAGTAGATAAAGTTTCACTTATGACAATTCATACATCAAAGGGATTAGAATTCCCAGTAGTATTTATAGTAGGTATGGAAGATGGTTTATTCCCAATAGCAAGGGCTGTAAGGTCTATGAGTGATTCAGAAATAGAAGAAGAGAGAAGATTATGCTATGTTGGTATAACAAGAGCGAAGGAGATTTTATATCTTACATTAACTCAAAAAAGAACATTATATGGAAAAACTAATCCATCAATTGCATCTAGATTTATGGAAGAGTTGCCTAAAGAATGTATAGAAAGATTAAATTCAGCTGAAAAAGAACTATCATATTCAAAAGCAAATTATAATGTACTGGATAAATATAAACAAAAATATATGAATACTATTAATAAGACAGCAGTTGCAAAGCAAGTTAATGCAACTATTAAGGATACGGAAAAAGAAACTAATATAGATGATATAAAGCCAGGTGCAAGAGTACATCACCCTAAGTTTGGAGTAGGAACGGTAGTTGGAATGATGGGCACAGATGTAACAATAGCATTTGAGCAACAGGGGATAAAAAAGATAAATAAAGAGTATACAACTTTAGATGTATTATAAAATATAAAAGTTTATTTTTAGTAATGAATAGATTGTTAATATTATAAGTTTTTATTAACACATGACTTATAATAAAAAGATTTCAGAGAGTTATGTAAAAATAATTGCCTTAATTTTATAAATAATAAATTAAGGCAATTATAATTATATAAATTAAAATTTTATAAACAAGGAGTAGGGATATGAATAGTAAAAAATTTGCAAGAAACTTGATAGATTTTATTTATAATAGTCCAACTGCATTTCATGCAGTTTCTACATCAAAGGAATTATTAGATGCAAATGGATTTATTGAGCTAGATTCATGTAAAGTTTGGGATATAAAAGTAGGAGGGAAATATTACATAACTAAAAACTCATCAGCCATAGTAGCATTTACAGTAAACTCAGAAGATATAGAAAAAGAAGGATTTAGAATAATAGGTTCTCATTCAGATTCGCCATCATTTAGAATAAAGCCAAATGCAGAAATAGAAGTTGAAAAAGCTTACTTAAAGTTAAATACAGAATGTTATGGAGGCCCAATATTAAGTACATGGTTGGACAGACCATTAGGAGTAGCAGGTAGGGTAATTATAAGAACAGATAATATATTAAAACCTAAAGAAGTAATAGTAAATTTAGATAAACCAATATGCATAATACCTAATTTAGCTATACATATGAATAGGAGTGTGAATGAAGGTTATGCTTTTAATAAGCAAAAAGATATGCTTCCTTTAGTAGGATTATTAAATGATTCTCTAGAGAAGGATAATTTCTTATTAAAAGAGATACAAAATAGATTAGGTGTGGATATAGAGGACATAATAGACTTTGATTTATTTTTATATGAGTTTGAAAAAGGATGCTTAATGGGTGCTAATGAAGAATTTATATCAAGTAGTAGACTTGATAATTTAGCTATGGCTCATGCAAGTTTAAATGCTCTAATCAATGCTAATGGTAACAAGGGAATAAATATAGTCTCTGTATTTGACAATGAAGAAGTTGGAAGTTCTACAAAGCAAGGTGCTGATTCAAATATGTTGTTAAATATACTAGAAAGAATTTGTATAGCATTAGGAAAAACTAGAGAAGAATTTTTCACATCTATATATTCATCATTTATGATATCTTCTGACTTAGCTCATGCAGTTCATCCAAATATTCCTGAAAAACATGACCCAACAAACAGACCAGTAATGGGGAAAGGTCCTGTTATAAAAATAAATGCAAATCAAGCATATACTAGTGATGCATACTCAATATCTATATATAAGTCTATTTGTGAGCAAGTTGGTGTAAAGTATCAAGAATTTGTTAATAGATCAGATGAAAGAGGAGGAAGCACTATAGGGCCAATATCATCTACCCATATAGATATACCGTCGGTTGATATAGGAACACCTATATTGGCTATGCACTCTATAAGAGAGTTGGGATCTGTTGAGGATCACAATAGTATATACAAAACATTTCATAAATTTTATGAGATATAACTAAGGAGGCAATAGATTTGAATATAGGATTATGTCTTTGTGGAGGAGGAGCTAAGGGAGCTTATCAGGCAGGGGTTATAAAAGCTTTATATGATAGAGGGATAAATAAATTTAATGCTATATCAGGAACTTCAATAGGTGCAGTAAATGGATATTTTATATTCACAAATAATGTTGAAAAGCTAGAAGAAATGTGGATAGATATTGATGCTAATATTGAACATACTATAAAAATAGTAGATAATACTGTGGATAATTCACCTTTGATTGAAGCTTTATCTAATATTGATTATAAAAGTACAATAAATTTTGATTTTTATGTAAATTATATAAATATAGAAAACAATTTAGCTAAAGAAAAAATAGTAAATATATCAAAGTTAAGTAAAGAGGAAGGCTTGAAAAGTATAAAATATAGTTCATTACTTCCATTTAACCAACAAGGTACAATGGGATTACATAATCAATTTATGAAAGATCTAAGTGAAGGGTTATATAATGGGTATAATCTTGATGGAGGGTTAATTAATAATACTTTATTAAAACCACTAGTAAATGAAAATATTGATAAATTTATAGTAATAGCAACTAAACATGACTATATATTACCAGATGAAATTAAAAATATTTGTAATTTGGATAATATAATAATCGTTAGGCCTAAAACTGTATTTGCTAAATATGATACTCTAAGATTTGAAAAAGAGTTTTGCAAGAAAATATACTATGAGGGATACGAGATAGGTAAAAATCTGAACATTTCTATGTAAATAAATAGAATTGTATTAAAAATATTGAATAAACTTTTAAATATTAGTATAATAAAAAAGTTCCTTAAATTTAGAAAAAATATATGGAGTTGATATAAATTATGGCAACTAAGAGAATAGCAGTTTTAGGTGGACCAAGATGTGGTAAAACTACATTAATACAGCACTTATATGTTGAAATGAAAATAGCTGGATTAAATGCAGGTTATGCTCTAGAGTATTCAACTGAATACTTAAAAGATAAAGGTATGATAGAAACTATATCTGAACAATATGGAATCTACTTAGGTCAAAAGAAATTAGAGGATGAATTATCAGTATTTGATTATGCGCTTACAGACTATGCAACATTTGTACCTTACATATATGGAAGATTTATGTTAGGAAACAAAGAAAGAACAAAAAAGGAAATACAAATATTAAAAGATTTATACTGTCTAGCTATAGAAGATATACAAAACTATGATATGATAGTTTATGTTCCTAGAGAATTTGGATATATACAAGATGGAGTTAGATGGCAAGATGAAGATATAGCACTTCAAATAGATGATGCTATATTAAGTTTCCTAAAAGCAGAAAATGTTAACTATGTAGAAGTAAAAGGATCAACAAAAGAAAGAGCCAAACAAATATTAGACTTATTAGACGTTGATTATCAAGAAACTATACAATTAAATGACAATGAAAAATAAGCTACTATTAATTTAGTAGCTTTTTTACGTTCAAGGAAATTATGATATGAAATTTTTTGTGGATAACATATGAATATAAATAATATCAATAACTTTAGAAACGTAAAAAATGATATTTTGAAATGCTTCGCCCACGCAGTGGCTCAAGCAACGGATGTAACCGAAGCGGTAGCGAGTGTCATATCGTTGGCGACATGAGCGTAGCGAATTTTTTATATTTATAATTTAGAGAATTTATGGACAAATTATAAATATTATTTATATTAAGTATTTTACAATAGATTGGATAAGGAATATAGTTAGTATAAATTTATTGAATATAATAGTTAAACTATTTAATTAGATACATTGACAATATGAAATTTTATGTAAAAATTAATAAAATATGGTATATAATATATACGTATATATTAAAATTAAATGCAAATGAAGAGAAAGGAAAATATAAACATGGAAAAGAAAAATCCAATAGTAACGATAGAGATGGAAAATGGAAAGAAAATAGTGGCAGAATTATATCCACATATAGCTCCTAATACTGTTAAAAATTTTGTTACATTAGTGAATCAAGGATTCTATAATGGAGTAGGATTTCACAGAGTAATAGAAGGGTTCATGATACAAGGTGGATGCCCTAATGGAAATGGAATGGGTGGACCAGGATATTCTATAAAAGGTGAATTCAGAGGTAATGGATTTACTAATAACTTAAAGCATGAAGCTGGAGTATTATCTATGGCTAGAACTATGGCTCCTAACTCAGCAGGGTCTCAATTTTTTATAATGCACAAAAATTCTCCACACTTAGATGGTCAATATGCTGCATTTGGTAGAGTAATAGAAGGTATGGATGTAGTTAATGAAATAGCTACAACTGCTACTGATAGAGCTGACAAACCGAAAACTCCACAAGTTATGAAAAATGTAACTGTTGAGACTTTTGGTGAAGATTATTCAGATGTAGAGAAAATGTAATTTATTTCTAGGATATTATGCTAAATAAACTATTTACAATATAATTACTTTGTTTTAAAATAATATAGATAAATCCTAAAAACATATATAGTAAAAAACCAGTTAATGTTTTAAACCTAAAAATTTAACCTACACTAATGATTTGGTTAAGAAATTAAATGAAGATTATACAAAAAAAGGAAGGTATTTACCTTCCTTTTTTACTACAGATTTTTAATTGCTGTAGTTAAGTTTGGAACCAATTGTTTTTTTCTAGAAACAACACCTTCTGCAAATACACCTTGAGATGAATCCACATTAAATGCTTCAGATATTATTTTATCTTCAGCCTTATATATTAAATAAGAACCTTCTTTTATTATATCAGTTATTGCAAGTACTAACATATCATAATCAGTTGAGTTTATATGCGATAAGAACTCATCTTTTTTAGCAAATATAGAATCTATATCTAAAGTGAATACTTGTCCTATACCAACTCTTTTTCCACTCATATCAAACTCTTTAAAGTCCATATTAACTATTTCTTCAATACTAAATTCATCTAAAGATGTACCAGCTTTGAACATTTCCATAGCATAGCTTTCCATATCAACATTAGCTATTTTACTTAACTCTTCACAAGCTAACTTGTCCATTTCAGTAGTAGTAGGTGATTTGAATAATAATGTGTCTGATAATATAGCAGATAATAATAGACCAGCTATTTCATAAGGAACTTCAACATTATTTTCTTTATACATTTGATATACTATAGTACAAGTACATCCAACAGGCATAACTCTTATAGATATAGGTACATCAGTACTTATTTCAACTTTATGGTGATCTACAATTTCAACTATATTAGCTTCTTCTATACCATCAGCAGTTTGAACAAGTTCGTTATGATCAACTAAAACAACATCTTTATTTTTTATATCTGTTAATAACTCCGGTGCACTTACTTTAAAGTAATCTAGCGCGAATTGAGCCTCTTTTCTTACTTCTCCTAAAGCATAAGGTTTAGCATCGAAACCTAATTTATTTTTTAAATACGATAAAGCAATTGAAGAACATATAGAATCTGTATCTGGATTCTTATGTCCGAAAACTAATAAACTCATTTTATGTCTCCTTTCAAAATATAATTAAAATAGTACTATAAATATTTAATAGTAAATTTAATTATCATATTTTAGTTTATACCACAAGTATATTTATTAATAACAAAAACATTATATCAAAAGGAGGAATTTATGTGTTACAAAAACGAAAAAAATTTAATAAAGCACTTATATTATTAACGTTTTTAGTAGTATTAATAAGTGGAATATATTTTATATCTAATAGATATAAAAAAGAAAGTATATATAAAGATAATATAAAAGTAATAAATACTTTAAGCCAAGTATTAGATATAAGTACTGTAAAATATAATTATAGTAATATTGTAGAAATAAAAAAGGACAAAAGTATTAGCAATATAAAAATACCCTTTACAGAAAAATCATTCATTATAAAGTATAACGGAGTAATAAATGGAGGTGTAAAACCAGAAGATATAGAGGTAGTAAGCAATACGGGAGATGAGATATTAATAGAAATTAAAAAATGCCAAATTCTAGACCATTACATAGATGATGAAAACATATATGTTTATGATGTTAAAAATTCAATATTTAATAAGTTAGATATACAAGAGGTATTAGAAGAGATAAGTAACTGTAAAAAAGAATATGAAGAAAAAATTATAAGTGAAGGATTTATGGAAGAGATACAGGAAAATACAAAGGTAAGTATAGAAAATATATTAAAGGGTATTGGATATAAGTCAGTAATTATAAATTTTAAATAAAACTCATTTATTATATTTTATAATTATCATATTATGTATTATAAC
>Skinner_p2__coassemble_1220_pt1 | contig 11808 bp, 9 predicted proteins | sample Skinner_p2__metabat2_high_PE_010 | metagenome-assembled genome bin Skinner_p2
TATCTATATTTTTCACACTAATTTGAGATTTTTGAAATATATTATATAACATAGTTATAATATTTATATTATCTACCTTTACACTAAATATAGTTTGCTTTTTCTTAAAAATTATTTTATCAATATTTTTTAAAGTGTAAAGAGTTATCATTACCAATGACCATGCACAGATACTTAATACATAATATCCATATCCTACTGCTATACCTATACAAGCTGTAGCCCAAATCCCTGCTGCTGTAGTTAATCCTCTTATACTATTTGATGTTTTCAAAATTGCTCCAGCTCCTAGAAAGCCAATACCTGACAATACCTGAGCCGTTAATCTAGATGGATCTATACTAGTTTGTGAACTATATTGAGCAAATAATGATAATGATGTTATAGATGTTATACATGAGCCCACTGCTACTAATATATGAGTTCTGAATCCTGCAAATTGATGCGATTTTTCTCTTTCCAATCCAGTCAATCCCCCAATAATTAAAGCAATTATTAATCTTATTATTATAGCTTCATTACTAATAATAATAATTACCTCCTATCTATTTATATAAGCCTCTTTAATAAAAAAGTATTTAATATAAAATTTATATGCTTAAATAAATAATATATTCCTAGCTTCAATTACTTTTTATAATCATAGAATTATACTTTAAAATTTTAATTTCAAATAAAAAAAGTCCACTAATATGGACTTATTTACTGGTTAAAACCATGTATTTATTTATTAATATATCGATTTTACTACTTGATTCTAATAATTCATCTCTAAAAATTTCTGGATATTCCATATATGCATGTATCTGTTCCCTCAATGCATCTATTTCTTCTTTTAATATCTCTAATTCACTATTTGACATATAATCACCACGGTCACAAATTTATCTCTTTATTTGTTTATATAATAACAAATTTTTAAATACTCTGTCAATAATCTTAACCATAAAATGGAGGATTATAAAATATGATTTTATTTTTAAAATCCAATATATTTATATACTTTGCCTTATCTACTCTGTATTTGCCCTTGATTGACAGTTAAATTTATTATTGTTATAATTTATTTGATAATGAATTTCATTAGGAGGTATCAATTATGACTGTTTACGATTTAAAAGTAGGCCAAAAAGGAATCATTGATAATATATATGGAAATGAAAAATTAGTTAAGAGGTTATTAGCTTTAGGATGTATAACTAATACAGAAATAGAAGTTAAGAAAATTGCACCATTAGGAGATCCAATCGTAGTTAGATTTAGAGGCTTTAATCTTGCTCTTAGAAAATCTGATGCTAAGAATATATCATTAAAGTAAAACAGGAGGCTATGACATGATTAATGTTGCTTTATTTGGTAACCCCAATGTTGGTAAAACTACAGTTTTTAACTTACTTACTGGTTCAAATCAATATGTAGGTAACTGGCCTGGTGTTACTATTGATAAAAAAGAAGGGTTTTTAGGTAAGGACATAAAGATAGTTGACTTGCCTGGTATATATGCTATGGATACTTTTTCTAATGAAGAAAAAATATCCAAAGAGTTTTTAGAAACTGGAGATGTAGATATCATAGTTAATATTATAGATGCATCTAATCTATCTAGAAACCTTTATCTAACAACTCAGCTTATGGAATTTAATAAGCCTATTGTTATTTTGCTTAACATGTTAGATGTTGCAGAGTCTAAAGGTATAGATGTCGACCCTGATAAGCTTTCAAAGGAACTTGGCGTTACTGTGGTTCCTATAATAGCTAAGAAAAAAAATGGAGTTGATAAAATAGCTTCAGAGATAAAGAACTCAGTAGGAAAAAATGTTAACTATAATATAGATTTTGGAAATGAAGTTCAAACATATAGAAAATTAGAAGATATACTATCTAGATGTATGAAAACTAGTTTAGATAAAAAAATATCTCTAAGTGATAAAATAGATAATATAGTTTTAAACCCAGTGTTAGCGTATCCTATTTTTATAGGTGCACTATTACTATTATTTAAATTTACATTTGATTGGGTTGGAGGGCCTTTACAAGAAGGTTTAGGTGCTTTAATAGAAACCTATATATCAAATCCAATTGATAGTATGCTAGTAAATTCTAGCCCTTGGTTCAGATCACTTATTGTTGATGGTATATTAGGTGGTGTTTGTGGTACTTTACCATTCTTCCCATTAATATTTACACTATTCTTTGGTATATCGTTATTTGAAGATAGTGGTTATATGTCTAGAGCTGCGTTCTTAATGGATAATATAATGAGAAAAGTTGGTTTATCTGGTAAGGCATTTATACCTATGGTTATGGGACTTGGTTGTTCTTCTCCAGCTATAATGGCTACTAGAACCTTAGAAAGTGAAAAAGATAGAAAAATAACAGCACTTATTTCACCACTTATGACTTGCGGTGCTAAGTTGCCTATATATGCGGTATTTGTTGCTATTTTCTTTCCTAAAAATGCTGCACTAGTTACTACTTCTTTATATTTACTTGGAATAGTAGTGGCTATATTAGTAGCTTTAGTTTTAAATAGAACATCTTTTAGAACTGATATTGAGCCATTTATACTAGAATTACCTGAATATAAATTGCCTACATTAAATGCATTATTAAAAAATACTTGGAATAAGTCTAAAGGATTTTTAATAAGAGTTATAACTGTAATGTTTGCAATGTCTGTTGCTATATGGTTATTATCATCTTTTAACTTTAACGGATTTACAGAAAATATGAATGATAGTTTCTTAGCATACTTAGGAAAACTTATGACACCTTTATTCACTCCTCTAGGATTTGGAGATTGGAGAGCTTCAGTTTCTATATTAACTGGTCTTGGTGCTAAAGAAATAGTTATATCTACTATGCAAGTTCTTTACGGTAATTTAGATACAGTTTTACCAACAGTATTTACAGGTGTTACAGCTTATGGATTCTTAGTATTTAGTGCATTATATACGCCATGTATAGCAGCACTTGCTACTATGAGAAAAGAATACGGAAATAAAATGATGTTTACATCACTTATATATCAATTTGTTCTTGCCTGGATAGGAGCATTTATAGTTAGAATTATCGGTGGTGCTATATTCTCTGGTAACCCTGGTTCTTTAACTGAAATTGCTATAGGAGGCGTAATATTATTAGCTGCCGCTATTATACTTTTAAGAATGTTAAATAAAGAATCATCTGGTTGTAGTAGCTGCAGCAATTGCTCTAGCTGTAGTAGCCAAAGCAGTTGTTCTATTCAAGTAGAAGAAAAATCTAAAGGTGCGCAATAATAATTTTAGCTAAATAAAAAGCTCATCTATTGATTATTTTAATCTAATAGACGAGCTTTTTATTTTATTTATTAGAATTTAACATCTACTGTTACTTCTTTCCCACTTCTATTTATAGTTACCTTAGTACTTTCACCAGATTTATATCTATATAAAGCCTTATTAAGATCTGTCATAGTTGGAGTCTTATTGTCTCCTATTTTAACTATTACATCACCTGTTTGTATACCTGCTTTTTGAGCTGGTGTACCTGATACAACTTCAGCTATATATACACCTTCATCTGCTGCTAAATCAGTTCCTGTTGATGCTTCAAATGTAGTTACATCTAAACCTTTTATACCTAAAGTAACTTTTTCAAAGTTTCCTGATTTTATAACTTGCTCAATTATAGGTTTTGCTGTATTTATAGGTATTGAGAATCCTATACCTTCAGCCGAAGATACCTTAGCTGAGTTTATACCTATTACTTGACCCTTTTCATTTAATAATGGTCCTCCACTATTTCCTGGATTTATACTCGCATCAGTTTGCATAAGACCTGTCATAGTTTCTTTTTCTGTTTGAATTGTTCTATCTAATCCACTTATTATACCTTGTGTAACAGATTTTTGGAATTCAAGACCAAGTGGATTTCCTATTGCTATCGCTATATCACCTACTCTTACCTTATCACTATCACCTAATTCAGCAGCTGTTAAACCTGTTTTGTCGACTTTAACTACTGCTAAATCTAATTTAGCATCATTCCATAAAACCTTACCTTTTGTAGTACTACCATCATTGAATAGTACTTTTACATCCACTGCTTGACCATCTGATACAACATGTGAGTTTGTAAGTATGTAACCTTTTGAATCAACTATAACACCTGTTCCAACCCCCTCTGATTGAGTTGGTATTGCAAATATATTGTTAGTACTTATAGTTGTTGTTGTTATCCCTACAACTGAAGGCATTGCCTTATCACTAACTGCATGATATATATTTTGGCTCTTACCACTGTCATTTACCACTATTTCCTTCGAGTTTGAATTTTGATTAGTATCGCCTATATTATTTTTCATAACTACTATTGTAAGTAAGCTTGTAAGTATACTTGTTATTATACATACAAGCACTGTTAAACCAATTCCTCTTTTATTTGACATAAACACCCTCCTAATAAATTTAGTTAAATATATTACTACTTAGTATTCACAATATTTATTATTCAATAACAATAAATATTATAAATAACTTTCTTTAACTAATAGATATTAAAACTTATTATAATTAATAATTCTTAAATGGTTGTTTCTTAATCTACTAGTAAGATTCTTTATACTTTCATTAAGTTCCATCTTCTAATTTATATGTATATTAATGATTTTGTAATAAATACTACACAAATAAAAAATGAAACCACCAACTAGATATATTACCTTATTGATGATTTCATTATATTATCTTATTCTTAAATTAACCTTAACTACTAAAGTCTTTTTTCTAATTCTTCTTTCTCTTTTTCAAATCCTGGTTTACCTAATAATGCAAACATATTTTTCTTGTATGCTTCGACACCTGGTTGATCAAATGGGTTAACACCTAATATGTATCCACTTAATGCACAAGCTTTTTCAAAGAAATATACAAGGTATCCAAAATTATATTCATCTAATTTTGGAATGTTAACTATTAAGTTTGGAATATTACCATCTGTATGTGCTAATAAAGTTCCTTGGAACGCTTTCTTATTAACAAAATCTACAGTTTTTCCAGCTAAGTAGTTTAATCCATCTAAATCTACATCAGCTTCATCTATCGTCATTTCTCTCTTAGCATTTTCTACATTTAAAACTGTCTCAAATATTATTCTCTTACCTTCTTGTATATATTGACCCATAGAATGTAAGTCTGTTGAAAAATCTACAGCTGCTGGGAATATTCCTTTATTATCTTTCCCTTCGCTTTCTCCGTATAATTGCTTCCACCATTCTCCCACATAGTGTAATTGTGGTTCATAGTTTACTAATAATTCTATATCTTTTCCTTTTCTATGTAATGCATTTCTAACTACTGCATATTGATAACTGTCATTTGTTTTTAAATCTGAACATTTTAAGTTTTCACAAGCATCATAAGCACCTTGCATCATTGCATCTATATCTAATCCTGCACAAGCTATAGGTAATAATCCTACTGGTGTTAATACAGAGAATCTTCCACCTACATCATCAGGTATTATAAATGTTTCATATCCTTCTTCATCTGCTAGCTTTCTAAGTGCACCTTTTGATGAATCTGTAGTTGCATAGATTCTTTTGCTTGCTTCTTCTTTTCCATATTTCTTTTCTAAGAAATCTTTAAATATCCTAAATGCTATTGCAGGTTCTGTTGTTGTTCCTGATTTTGATATAACATTTATAGATATATCTTTATCTTTTATTACATCTAATAAATCCATCATATATGTAGAGCTTATATTCTGTCCTACAAAGTATATTTCTGGAGATTTTCTATCCTCTTTTGATAAATTATTTCTAAATGAATGGCTTGCCATTTCTATAGCAGCTCTTGCTCCTAAATATGATCCCCCTATACCGATAACTAAAAGTACATCTGAATCAGATTTTACTTTTTCTGCGGCTTTCTTTATTCTAGCAAATTCTTCTTTGTTATAGTTTTTTGGTAGATCTACCCATCCTAAAAAGTCATTTCCTAATCCTGTCTTTTCATGAATCATTTTATGAGCTTGGTCTACATAAGCTTGCATACAATCTATTTCATGCTGACTTATAAAACCTATTGTTTTACTATAATCAAATTTAACACTTCCCATAATTCTACCTCTCTCCTTCTTTAGTATAAGAAAATTATAGCATAAATTTCCATTATAATTAATCCTAAAATAAATTTACTTCTCTAATTAATTTATTTTCATAAACACTTAATTATATTAAAATTAAATGCTCTTTTTAATTTTTATCGTAATAATTTATTTAATAAAATATAAATAAAAAAGTTGTCCACAAATAGGACAACTTTTTATTCTATTACTATTTATTTACTATTCTTCCTGCAATGACTTGTTGTGCTATATTAACAGCATGGTCAGATACTCTTTCTAAGTTAGATATTATATCTAAATATATAACTCCACTTTCTATTCTACAAGAGTTGCTGTTTAATCTATTCATATGGTTTGCTCTACATGATTTTTCCATCATATCTACTTGCTCTTCCATCTTTATAACCTTACAAGCTAATTCAACATTTGATGTTCTCATAGCTTCTAATGCATATGTGTACGTAGATAAAACTTTATTGTACATATCTTTAAGCTCACCTATGCCTACATCTGAGAAAGATATTTCTGATTCTACCGCATCTTTTGCTAATTCAGCTATATTCTCAGCATGATCCCCTATTCTTTCTATATCATTAACTGTATTGAATAAAGCATCTACTGTATCTCTTGAGTCTTCATTTAATGAAGCCTTAGATAACTTAAGTAAGTAGTTCAATATTAGCTTTTGTAATTCATTTATAATTTTTTCTCTTTTAAATGATAATTCAATCTTTTCTTTAGATCCATCTACAATTCCATCCATAGCTGCATTTAAGCTTTCTTTAGATTTTTCACCCATTCTTAGAGTTTCTTTTACTATATTAGCTAATGCTATTGATGGAGTTTCTATCATTCTATCATCTATATACTTAACAACTTTAGCATCATCATCTTCTTCATCCTTAGTTTCAGGAACTAATTTTAATGCTAATTTAACTATTAACTTATTAAATGGTAATAATATTATAACATTTATTATATTGAATAATGTATGTGCATTTGCTATTTGTCTAGCTGCATCTGTCGGGTCTATAGCAGTAACTAGAGCTATTATAGGCTTGCTTAATACAAACATAAATATAACAGAACCTAACACGTTAAATGTTAAGTGCATTAAAGCTGCTCTTCTTGCATTTCTACTTGCACCTATACTAGAAATTAATGACGTTACACATGTACCTATATTTTCACCATATAATATTGGTAAAGCGGCTGTTATAGGTATTAATCCTTGAGAAGCAAGTGCTATAAGCATACCCATTGAAGCACTTGAACTTTGTACTATAGCAGTTATAGCAAATCCCATTAATACTCCCAATATTGGATGATGTCCAAAGCTTAATAACATATCTGTAAATCCTTGATACTCAGCTAACGGCTTAACTGCATCCTTCATAAAGTCCATACCAGTGAATAATATACCAAATCCTATAAGTATCTCTGCTATGTGCTTATATTTTGGTTTATTAGAGAACATATATATAACTATACCTATTCCTAATGCTACTGGAGCAAGGAAATCAACATCTAATGATACTAACTGAGCTGTTATAGTTGTACCTATGTTAGCACCCATTATAACACCTATTGCTTGAGGTAAGCTCATTATTCCTGCGTTAACAAATCCAACTACCATTACTGTAGTGGCACTACTACTTTGTATTACCATAGTAACTACCATACCAACTAAAACACCCATTATTACGTTACTAGTAAGTAGTTCTATTATTCTTTTAAGTTTTGATCCTGCTGACTTTTGAAGTCCGTCTCCCATAAGGTTCATACCATATAAGAATAGACCTAGGCCTCCCATAATTCCTATTGCTATATCCAACTTTCTTATCCTCCTTGATATATGACAATTAATTATTAATTATTATTTCTATTGTATTTTAACAAAAAATGACTAACTTTGTGTTAAGATTATGTTAAATATTATAAAAATATTAAGAAGATGTAAAATTTAGTTTAAATTTCAAATTATAAACTTGAGTATTTCTCTATAATTTTCTCTGCACACTTTATCCCATCTACCGCCGCAGTAACAATTCCACCTGCGTATCCTGCACCTTCTCCACAAGGATATAAATTCTTAGTATTTATAGATTGTAAAGTTTCTTCATCCCTAACAATTCTTATAGGAGCTGACGATCTTGTTTCGACCCCAGTTAATACAGCATCATACATTGCAAATCCATTTAACTTATTATCTAGTTTTTGTAAAGCTTCTTTCATAGTTGAAGTAACAAACTCTGGTAAACATTCTCTTAAATCAACAAATGTATGTCCTGGTTTATATGATGGTTCTACATCTCCTAAAGATGTAGATACTTTATCATTCAAGAAATCTCCTACTAATTGAACTGGTGCATTGTAATTTTTTCCACCTAATTCATAAGCAAGCCTTTCATATTTTTCTTGGAAATAAACTCCTGCAAGAGGATCTTCACTTCCAAAGTCAGAAGGTATAACATTTACTAAAAATGCACTATTTGCATTAACTTTATCTCTAGCATGTTCACTCATTCCATTTGTTACAACTTCAAATTCATTTGATGCAGATGCTATAACACTTCCTCCTGGACACATACAGAAAGTATATGCTGTTCTAAGATTTGATGTATGCTCTATTAACCTATAATCTGCAGCTCCAAGTCTAGGATGATTATAAAATTCTTTGTATTGAGATTTATTTATTAACTCTTGAGGATGTTCTATTCTAGCTCCTATTGCAAATGGTTTTTGAATTATTGTTACACCTCTCTTATAAAGCATTTTATAAGTATCTCTAGCACTATGACCTATAGCTAATATAACAACTTCCGATTCTATAGTTTCCTCATTATTTATAACTACTCCCTTTATGCTTCCATTATCAGTTATTATATCCGTAACTAAAGTATCAAATCTTACTTCCCCACCAAGTCTAATTATTTCATTTCTTATGTTTTTAACTACATTTTTTAATATATCAGTTCCAACATGAGGTTTATAAGAGTATAATATTTCTTCTGGTGAACCAAAATTAACTAATTCATCTAATACCTTTCTGCATCTAATGTCTTTTATTCTAGTTGTAAGCTTTCCATCAGAGAAAGTACCTGCACCACCTTCTCCAAATTGTACATTTGAATTATTTTTAAACTTCCTATTATTCCAAAAATCATCTATATCATTGGTTCTATTATCTACATCTAATCCTCTTTCAAGCATTATTGGATTAAATCCTCTCTGTGCTAATAATAAAGCTGCAAATAAACCTGCTGGGCCACTTCCTATTATTACAGGTCTATTTTTTAGTTTTTGGCTTCCCATCTCAACACCTATATAATTACGTTGTTTTATTTCCACAACATCCTTTATAGCGTTTTTTAAAATTTTTTTCTCATTTTTAACTTCTACATCAACTGTATATACAAAATCTATTCTTCCTCTTTTTCTAGCATCTATAGATTCTTTATATATGAAGTACTTTATAAGTTCATTTTCTTTTATTTTAAGCTTCTTTAGTATAAGCTTTTTTAATGAAGAAATATCTTCATCTATACCTAATTTTAAGTTTGATACTCTTAACATTTTTTTCTCCTTTGTATAAATAATTTTTATTTTTTAAGCAAGATAAAAGCTAGGATATAAACCTAGCTTTCTATGACATTAGCCTATATTATATTTTTAACTAATTCAAATCTCATATATAAATACTATAAAATTACAAATAATATATATTAGTCTTTTTTAGTTATAAGACCTCTTATAACCTTCATATTATTAAATACTTTTTCTAAGAAGTTCTCAGCTTCTTCATTATCTAAAAGTGCTATTTCTAATTGCTCATCATTTGGTATATTTTTAGATTCACAATATTGTTTAGCTATATCTATTAATTCATTTCTTTCATCTATATTTAAGTTGAACTCTTTATAATCTATTATTATGTATTGTTTAGTTTTTTGAGATGCTACTTCACTATATCCTATTTCTATATGATATATAACAGCATATAAGTTATTTGGATTTTCCTCTCCCTTATATACAGGCACTGCTGGATTAGATTTTATAAAGTTTGTTGATACCGCTATTGCATTTCCTAAACTAAGACTCATAACTATACCTCTTTCTATTGTTTTTATATATCTACTATTTTATACATTATTCGCATATATTAAAACCTTTTTTTATAATTTTATAAAATTTAATTACAAAATAATGTTAATTTGTTTACTATCTTTAAATTTAAACTATTTCTAGCCTATAATTTATTAAATTTTAAAATAGACTATTTTTTGCATAAAAAAATTTAGGAATCATATTAACATACAACTCCTAAATTCCATATTAACATTAAGATATTTTTAAATCTTTATATCTTTTTCCTAAAGTGCTTGGGCTTATTTCATATTTTTTAGATATTTGAGCTTGTGTTATAACTTGTCCAGCAACCTTTTTAATATGATATTCTACAGCTGCAGCCCATCCATTTTCAGAACCTTTTACTTCTCCGTTAGCTTCCTTAAACTCATTCCAGAAGTCTATACATGAATCTAAATATTCAGCTTCAACATTTTGTCTAAGCATAGTACATACTTTACAGTCATCTTCAGTAACAGCTACTTCTGCTAATTTATCCATTTTCTCTTCTTTTTGTTTCTTTAGATAATCTGCTATACTTGGTTCTAATAACTGTTGCATGTATTTATATAGTATATGAGTGTGATGTATTAAGAAAGTATTCATATCTTTATATAAGTCTTCATATTGAGCAAATAAAGCATTTATATCATTAACTATAACTTCCTTAACTGCATCCGATATGCTTATAGTTATATCTATTAATATACTAGTGTCTTCAACATCAACTATTCTAGCTATCATAGAACTTCCTACTTTAAAGTCAGCTAATAATTTTACATCTTCTGTATAAACTTCTTTATCAGTTAAGCAATCTTTTAGTAGTATTTTTCCGTCTAATACTTCCTTAACTTCATAAACACTTACATACGATTCAAATAAATTTCTTAATATTTGAACTTCATTAGAATTAACTTTATCTCTATTTTCTTCATAGAAATCAACTGTCATAACTTTTTTGCTTTCCATTATGTGGTCTTGTATAAAGTAAGTATTAAAGAATCTATCAAACTTCGAGTTTATTGCCTCATCATCTATGATATAGAACATTTCCTTAGCTTTTTCATATTCTTCTTTAAACTTATCTTGTCTTGAATACTCATATATTTTAGTATATAATTCTGAATATTGTTTTTGAGCTGTACCAACTTTTCTACCCGCTCTATCTACTACAACATCTTTATTTAAACAACATCTTTTATATTTTTTGCCACTTCCACAGGGGCATAACTCGTTTCTCCCTAGCAATGTGAGTTTCACTCCTTTGTTTTTAATTTAAAAGTACAATTTATTATTATACCATTTTTTATTAAATGATTCTATATTTATCATATTATTTTCTTATTTTCATGTATAGTGTTAAGTTTTGGCATAATATTTCATTCTACTTCAATTATAAACTTTCTATGCTAAGATATTATAATCCTCTTTGTTTTTTTCAATAAATTAATGTAAATTATGATTAAATTTGCCATAATTTTTTATAATGATTAAAATTAATATAATTTATGATATTAAATTTTGTTAATTTTTATAATATTTATTTTTTAATTTAATTGCTTTGTATCATAT
>Skinner_p2__coassemble_1260_pt1 | contig 11431 bp, 14 predicted proteins | sample Skinner_p2__metabat2_high_PE_010 | metagenome-assembled genome bin Skinner_p2
ACTTTATCTATCTTAGTTATTATATAAATATTTTAATAAAATAAATGCATATTAATCACACATTGCTACTTTTTTTTCTAAAATTAAGCATTTCCCTTGTTTTAGTGGTTCTTCTATTTTTAATTCATTTAATTCTGCTATTTCAGATTCTGTTGTGTTATATTTTTTTGCTATGTTCCAAAGATTATCTCCTTCTTTGCATATATAAACTATTATACTTGGCGCTGTAGATAAATCATATGTTCCTAAATCTTCACCTTTAACTATAAAGCTTTCTGTCTTTTTATCTACAGCTTCTATAAATCTCTTTATTTTAACTGATAAATCTATATCATCTCTATTTAAATCAACATCTAGTTTTTCTATAGATACTGTGTTAAAGATATTACAAGTATCAGTTAAATCATCTATTGTTATATCATGCTCAAACGGTATTTCTTCACTTATTCTATAAACTGATTTTAAGCCTTCTACAGGAACATATAATATATCAACTTTTATTATACCTTGTATTATACTCTTATCCTCTTCTACATAAGAATTTTCTATAGATATAGATGGACAAACACTTACTATATCCTTTACTTGTATATCATCATTACTATTTTTTATAGTTTCCCTTACAACAAAACTTTCTGTTTCAGAGTCTATTGTTTTATTTACTTCCATTGTTCTATAATCGAATTTTATTATTTTCTCAGGAGAATAAGCATCTTGTAAAACTTCTCTTGTTATTTCATCTGTAACTTTTACCTTGCATTCAACTGTACAATCTATTTCTAATAAACCTGTATTACTTTCATTATTTTGTTTGAATACATAATTGAATTCTCCCATAGATAACAAAGTTTCTTCTGTCATACCTTCACATGCACCTGGAACCTCTATAAATTGTGTAAAATCTATTCCTATCTTATCTAATTCAACTAATTCACCATCATATGTACAAGCTAAAGGATTAATTTCTACTACTCCACCAACTATAACTTTATTATCAGATACTCTAGTTTCTTTCACTTTAGCATATGGATTTAAACTTATTATTGATTGAACTTCTTCAGTATTTATAGTTATAGTATCTCTTATTGCACTTTCTGATTTTTCTATACCTACAATATCTTGATAGCTTATTTCTTTTCTATGCTTTTGAACACCTTCAACTTGAGCAACATCTTTTACTATATCTAGTCTTTGCTTGTCAAATATACTTCCTCTTAAATTCATAAGAGCTCCTACTCTTATTTTTCTTTCATTCATTATAGTACAATCTACATGTTCTACTTCTGGGAATAACATATATTCCATATCAGGAACTATATTATCTTTTTCTATAACCTCATTTATGTCTATCTTACCATCTACATTTGAAACTGTTGTTTTATCATCTGTCATATATATTACATTGTAGTTGAAGCTACCTCTGCAAAGCACTTTCCCTTCTGTAAGTTCTACTTTCTTTAAAGATATGTACCCCTCTGTTTTTATTATCTCATATACATCTGATTTCTTATCAGGAACAACTGCCTCTGTTTCTATAAATGTTTGAAATTTCCCAAAGTCTATTCTATTATCTACTTTTATTATATCTTTTATTAATTCCATACTGGCCTCCCCATATATCAAATATAAATATCACACTATATTTATATTTAATAAACAAAAAAAAAATTACACCTATTTTTGATAGGTATAATTTTTAACTTACGTGTAATTTATCTTGATTTTTAAATACTTGCAATTTCACATTAGATGTTAGTAAATCTGAGTAGCTATAAGATACTCTAGAACAACCTTCACTATCGCTATCCAACTTTACAACAAACACACTAGGATAGACTTTTTCTAGAATTCCCTTTTTCGTAACAATCTGTTTTCTTCCCTTGTTAGCTTTAAGTAGTATTTTCTTACCTAAATGCCTCTCTAAACTTTCCCTTATCTTATCTAGAGTTTGAATAGTGGCCATAATATCACCTTCTTTAAACGTTTGTATGTTTACATAATATCATAAATTAACTTTTTTGTCAAACGTTTAAACTAATTATTTTATATATTTTTAACAGAAAAGTCAATATATTTTTTTGCCATATTTGTAATATTATTATTTTTTTAATATAGCATAGATTTAGGCATAGCCCATCTAAATTTGCCTCTCGTTTCAGAACCTCCTATACCCTTTAAACCTGTTACAGTTTGTTCTATAACTTCTTCTATAGGAACTATAGTATCTATCCTTGAACAAGCAATCTTTTCAACTACAAATACTGGGTCTAATGCATGTATCATTATTCTTCCTGGTGAACTAGCATAATTAGCTCCAGATCTTATTAGCTGTTCATAATTTGATTGACATGCTCCTGCGAATATAACCAAATTATCTAAATTAGGTTCCCATTTGCGTGCTTGCTTAACTGCTTTAATAAAGTTTAAAGAATTTCTATAGTTATTTAAATCTGTAATATTGCCTTTTCTAGATGTAAGAGCGTCATGACCTGTTATAACCAATATATCTGGATTATGTTTTTCCAAAAGTCCAACTACTTCCTTATATTGATTTTCTTCAGGTATAGCCACACCTACTGCAGGTATACCAAGCTCAGTGTATACATCTAAACATATTTTTAAATACTCTTTATCACCATCTATTTGTAATACCTTTCCTGGTATACCATAAACATTTGGATTTGCTTGTAATTTTGGTACAGCTCTATTCATCTTTTTTTCTCTATCTTGAGCACTTCTAACTGATTTATATATTAGATTTTCTACTGTAGGATCTATTAATATCTGTTTTATATCTGATATTCTTACAAGTTCTAAGTCTTCTAAGTATGCATCAGCTATTACCCTGAATGCCACACCTTTTAAAATTGCTAGCTTTTCATTTTTGTTATCTATACTAAACCCAACTATTCTAAATATTATATCTTTGTTGTATGATTTCCTAGTTACTATATCACCAATTTTCATAACTTGCCTCCTAGCTATAGTCATATTACTATATGATATGTTGTAGATTTTTTTTTGTTCCTTCTATAGTAAATTATTTAATATTTTATTGTAAAAAATTGATGATTATTGATAGGAAACTATATAAAAAATAGCTATCTCTAACGAGATAGCTATTTTCTAATTTTCTTTAAGATTTGGTATTACTTTCTTTACCTCTTCTATTTGGTGCCAAGTTTTTTCTAGATTATTTTGATTTATATACTCTTTTAAATCAGTTAAAGATGTAAACTCCTTTACTGATAAGTCGTCATCATCATTAATAAATCTTAAAATAAACATGAGCTTACCTTATTTTCCACAACACTTCTTGTATTTCTTTCCACTACCACATGGACAAGCATCGTTTCTTCCTACTTTTTCTTCTTTAACTACTGTCTTAGAAGTTTTATATGCTTTTTGTAATTCTTTTCTCTTATCAGCTGATAGTATAGCTTCCCAACCTGGTAAGTTATATAACCAATGAGCTTCTACAGCTACCATGTTGTAGTATAATTTTTCGAAATCTATATCTAATTTTATAGTGCTATCAGCTTCTATAGTTTCTAAAGTTATGTCTTCTTTTAAACTTTCACTTATTCCATCTATGAATCCCATGAAGTATTCAACAGAAACATTGTATTTAGCAGCTAGTTCGCTAACTTTACCTTCTATAACTTCTTGCTTGTTGTTTAATAATTCATTGTATATTGAAGCTTCTGCTTTTAAGTATTCTTCCCAGAACTTAACTTCCGCTTCTTGGCTTTCATGATTATCACTTAAATTTCTCCATTCAGTATATAAACTCATACCTTTGTCCTCCTAGTTATATTTAATATATTTTTATATTAAAATTAATTATGTATTTATTATAAATACGTTAAGTTAACTCTTCTATTATATCATAATTAAATAATTCTTTTAATACTTTTATAGCATAGTCTTGGTCTATAAAAAATGGACTAGATGCTATTGTTATTACTTTAGCTCTTTTTATTAACTCTTTTATTTTTGAAACTTTTAAATTATAGGGTATATAGTCCATATCTTTAGAAAATATATCTAAATCTATATCTAGAACAAATTCTCCTTCTATTTCTAAATCAAAACCATAAGAACTATCTATTATAATTACATCAGAAAATATATCATGTTTTAATGCTGGCTTTATAAAACTTCCTACATTTAAAACTTCATTTGTATATCTAAATACATCATCTATATTATCTATATCTACATTATAATTTTGTGGCTCTCTTGTATCTTTGTGTTGATCTACGTGAACCAACTTACACCCTTTAGTAAAGTTTCCTTTTTTCAAACTTTTTATCCAAAAATAAAAGGCATGATTATGATTATCAAATATGTATACATCTTTATCTTGATACTTATATATAATCATATTCTTAAGTCCCTTAGCCTTTATTTCAGTATCCTCATCAATTTCATTGAATACTATTTCTTCTCCAACTGAAACATCATCTAAAGTTCCTTCTATAAGTTTTGGTACATATATTTTTTTATTTTCTCGCTCTTCATATGAAAATATATTATTACCAATAGGCTTATCTATATAAAATCCTATATATTTATCCATATTAATTCCTCTTAAGTATTAAAATAAATTCCATGGATATTCTTGTGGTGGTTCACATGTGAACTCCATTTTTTCTTTAGTTGTAGGGTGTATTATTTCTAATTTATAAGACCATAGTGCTATTTGTTGACCAATTCTATTAACATTTTGACCATATCTTTGGTCTCCAAATAAAGGATGCTTTCTACTTGCAAATTGAACTCTTATTTGGTGTGGTCTTCCTGTTTTTAAATCTATCTCAACAAGACTAAATCTATCTTTTCTATCCAAAGTCTTATAACTTAATTCTGCATTTTTGGCTTCTTTATGATCCTTATTAACTACACTTACCATGTTAGTCTTTTTATTCTTATAAAGATAGTCTTTAAGAGCATCTTCTTTCTTATTCATATCACCATGTATAACCGCTCTATATGTTTTTTTAAAGGTTTTAGTTCTAACTTGGTCAGATAATCTAGATGCAGCTTTAGATGTTTTTGCAAAAACCATAATACCACCTACAGGTCTATCTAATCTGTGAACTAAACCAATATATACATTACCTGGTTTATTGTATTTTTCTTTCACATACTGCTTAAGTAAGTTGACCATATCTTTATCGTTAGTATCATCACCTTGAGAAAGTATGTTTACAGGCTTTTCTACAACTAAAAGATGATTATCTTCAAATATGACTTTAATCATTATTTAGACTCCCATCTACCAAATATACCACATGGAAGTACCTTTCCATCTCTAGATGTCGGTATACCTATTTCTCCACCGTATATTTTTCCACCTTTAGCTTTTTTAGCTACAGTAGCATCTAATATATGCTCAAGTATTATTGGAGATAATCCAGTAGTGTATGAGTTTATTAAGAAGAATAAAGGATCATCTGATAATACCTTTGTACATAATTCAACTAAACCATATAGTTTTTCTTCTATTTGCCAAACTTCACCTTTTGGTCCTCTTCCGTAAGAAGGTGGATCCATTATTATAGCATCATATTTATTCCCTCTTCTTATTTCTCTTTCAACAAATTTAACAACATCATCAACTATAAACCTTACTTTTCTATCTCCAAGTCCTGATGTATGTAAGTTTTCCTTCGCCCACGTTACCATACCTTTAGATGCATCTACATGACACACTTCTGCTCCTGCTGCTGCACAAGCTACTGTAGCCCCTCCTGTGTATGCAAAAAGGTTTAATACCTTTATAGGTCTTTTAGCATTTTCTATCTTATCCATTGCCCAATCCCAGTTCGCCGCTTGCTCTGGAAATAGTCCCGTATGTTTGAATCCTGTTGGACTTATATTGAACTTTAAGTTTTTATAGCTTATAGTCCATCTTTCTGGATATTTCTTTTTATGTTCCCATTGTCCTCCACCTCTGTTGCTTCTGTGATAATGTCCATGAGGATTTTTCCATAATCCACTTTCATTTGGTATAGGCCACATAACTTGAGGGTCTGGTCTTCTTAATACTATGTCTCCCCAACGCTCTAATTTTTCTCCGTTACCCATATCTATAAGCTCATAGTCTTTCCATTTATCTGCTAATAATAACATTGAATTCCTCCTAAATTAATTCTATCAATTTATGTATTATACCATATAATTACTTAATATTTTCGCTATTTTATATACTTTATATTCCTAGTTATTAATTATTTAAGAGTTCTAAAATTATATATTATAAATAAGTTTATATTATAAACTTGTTAACTATGTTCCTAATTTAGCATATTATATTTTAATTGATTTTTTATAATGGGGGGTAATTATTATGAGGTATTATAAAAGAGCTGATAAATGCTTATATAATCCTATTTACGTAAAATTTAATGAAATTTCAGGAATAGGAGATACATTTTCTTATATATTGCAATATCCTTCTTTCTTTAATTTTAAAAATACTTATTTTAATGTGAATCAAAATGTACTTAACAATATAAACTCAACAATAAATTCTGATGTACTTACATTTAAAGATGGATTGGTAGATGAAGAAAAACAAGTAAATGCTGATAACATTGAAAATAGTAACCCACAAGTAAAGTATAAAGTAGTTACAAATTATGCAATTACTTTTAATAAAAATCATATATTAAGTACTATAGTTAGCCTTATGTCTTTTGTTGATAATGAGGGTCCTAGATATAATGAATTAAATAATTATAACTTTGATTTACTAACTGGAAACGAATTTACTATCGGTAGTGTCTTTAATCCTAATGTTGATTATCTAAAAGTTATAACTAATTATGTTAATTACAAGATAAGTCAAAATAAAGAATTATATTATAAGGATGTAGTTGTAGATATTCCTGAAGATCAAGCTTTTTACTTAACTGATGAAGGAATAGTAATTTATTTCGGAGTGGATGAAATTGCGCCTAAGGAATTTGGTATTCCAAGATTTACAATGGAATATAAGAAATTTGCTCCATATATAAGCCCTAGATTTTACTGCACTCCTGAAAATATTTATACAGATATGAGACTAAAATCAAATTATAGAAGATAATATAAAGGATAAAGATATAAAGCATTTCATATTTTTTATTACTCTTCTAGTATATTTTACTCATTAAAATTTTTTCTCATATAAATATTACTTTTTTAAGTGTATACAAAAATACCCTATAGAGTAGACTCCTTAATTAGTAGCTTACTTTATAGGGTACATTTTATAGCTATATTAACCTTTATATATTTAAATTATTTGTTTAAATTTCATATCTTTACCAATCGTGTTCTTTGTATATATTATCAAATCTTTTCTATTTTTCATATCTAACTTAGAAAGTATGCTAGTTATATGTTTCTTTATTGTATGCTCACTTATATATAACTTTTTTGCAATCTCTTTATTCGTATCCCCTAAACCTACCATATATAAAACTTGTGACTCTCTTTCTGTAAGATCCTCGTATGAACTTTTATTAAAAGTCTCTTTATTATCCATTATTTCATCTAATATATCTAATTTATTATCCGATATTTCATCTAATATATGTAAGTCATAATATTTTTTACCTTTAATAACTGTTCTAACTATATGTAATAATTCATCGCTCTCATCAATATCAAAGATACAACTTTCTATTTTATTTTTTAAGCATTTTATAAATATATTTTTATCATTATACTTATTAAATACAATTATCTTTATATCTTTAAATGATTCTTTAATCAAATTTATATTATCAACTATATCTTCATCCGTATCTATAAATGCTAATTCTACATTTGATAAATCTATATTACTTATTTCCTTAAACTCTCTTAACACTTTAATATTATACTCTTTAAAGTTCTTACTAAAAAATACATCTAAAGCTTCCCTAACTATAAAAGATTTAGATATTACTAATACTTTCATACTACCTCCTCATATAAAGATACTATCAAAGCCGGTTGCACTACTGACTCCATATATCTCAAGTGCCCATATACAAGATATACTTCTTTGCCTCTTATGTTATATAATACCTATACTATACTTTCGTATAATATAGTAGCATATAAACATATACTTTTTTATAACTTTCATGATACATTTTATTTCATATTTTTACAATCTTATTCATTTTTTGACATTTTCCCTGTATTTAGATAAAAAAGTTCAACTAAAAATAGTTATATTAGATTAGTATACTCATAAAAAATCTTCTATAGCGTATATTTATGCTTTATTATATTGTAATTAATCTATACACAATCCTTTTACTATTAATCTATGACTACCTACATACTTAGGAGTACATGTCACTAATGTTATCTCCTTTTTACTATTATCTGTAGAATCTACAACTTCTACTTTATCTGGAGTTACAACCTCTATAGAATTAACTACATATTTGTGTGTCTCATTTTCAAATAAAACATTTATCTCATCGCCTATCTCAACTTCATCTAAATTAGAGAAAAACTTATTACTAGTATATGCTCTATGCCCTGCCACAGAAAAATTTCCATACTCTCCTGGCATTGCTGTATTTTCAAAATGACCTACTGAATCTTTTAGTATTTCATTAGTTATACCTCTTTTTATAGCTACTTCTAAATCTATTTTAGGTATGTTTAAAACACCTATAACATCTCCAATTTGATATTCATCTTTTCTTGCTTCAATATTTTTAGTACTTTCTTTATACTCATTTACAAATGCTTGATTTATCTTAGTTGTTCTATGATTAATATATATAACACTACCTATTGTTAGTACTCCTACTAATATTAGCAATTTTCCTATTATTCTTTTCATAAATTATCACCTTACTTAATCTTTATAATAGAAGAATATAAATACTGCTAATAGAATCATCTCAGCAGCTATTACCATAGGCTTTGATAAGAAATCCATTACGTATCCTATCTTAGGTATACTGAATTTAACCTCACCTATTATATTTTCTTTTGTTAATATATCTGCATCTTCTACGTTATTGTTATCACCTTTTGTTATGTATCCCTCTGGTGTTTCTTCTATTATTCTATGTGTTATTATTACTCCATCATTATCTCTGTATGTTACTATGTCATTTACTTTTATATCCGTTTTATTTTTATGTTTTGTTATTACAATATCTCCTGGGTAAAATTTAGGCTCCATACTTCCTGATAATACTGTGTAACTTCTATATCCTATTATTTCAAATAGTTTATCTGATTTAGTTGTCATTATATTTAGTGCTAATATTGTAAATAATATAGGTACTGCTATGTTTAATATTTTTGATATATCAATTTTCTTTTTTTCTACTTTGTTAACTTCCATCTTGGCGTCTCCTTAAAAAATTCCTTCACTCATATATCCAAATACTCTCTATGTTAATTAAGAAAAGTGGTATCTATTACAGATACCACTTTTTTATTATTCTTATATACCTTCATTTTCCTTTGGTGGTTCTATTACTTCAGGTTGCTTTGGTATTTCTGTTATTTCTTCTTTCGGCAATTCCATTACCTCTAGTTCAATTTGTTCTTTCACTTCTTCCTTTAGTGGTTCTATTACTTCTAGTTCAGTTGATTCTTTTACTTCTTCAGGTATATTTAGAACAACTTTATGCCCACTATATACTATCTCACCATGACACTTTCCACCATTTCCAGAACCATCATGGTCAGGATGGTTTCCTGGACAAGAGTTACCTGCATTTTCTAATGTTACATTACATTCTAAGTCATAACGTTCTACATTTTGACCATCTTGCACAGTAACTGTGATTGTTATATTTACAACTCCTTTGAATGGAAGTTCATCTTTATTATCTGTAGATTTTATTAAAATATAATCTCCATATGGGTCATATGTACCATATGTTGCTGTATAAGTATTTTCTACAGGCTTATTTCCAGTTCCAATAGATACTACTTTAGCTGTTAGTGTAACGTTACTAGTTGTTGACTTAATATTGATTGGAATATAAAGTTTCTCAAATGAATTTCCACTACCATTTGTAAAATATGCCTTTTCTCCTGTAGCTATAGATATTACTTCTTTCTGAGCTATAGTTATAGTATTTTTCTGAATAGCTACATCATAGAATCCATTTTCAAACAAAGTATTATATTTATTTGTCTGTCTAGCTTTTACAGTTATATCTACACCTTTTTCTGTTCTACATAGGTTATTTTGTTCATCTCTTTCCATACTACCTACAGTTATATTTGTAATACCAGTTACACTTTCTCCTGGAGCTAGCACAAATAACTCTTCACCTTTATACATAACTCCATCATTAACAGTAATTCCATTTTCAAATACAAATTTATCTGTTAAATATGACTCTATATCCTCAGATGTAGATAGTTCTAAGCTTATATTTTGATTTAAAGTACCATTATTAGTTATCGTAATAGGAATTTCTATATTATCTCCCGGCTTAACATCTGTTAAATGTTCCCCATCACTAACATCTACATCTACATCTCCAGTACTTATAGCCAAATTACTTGCCAAATCCTCAGTATCAGTAAACAACGCATAAGTACCTAAACCTTGCGCTGACCCTATTGCTAAAGCAAGAGTTAAACCACAAGCAGTAGCTTTCATTCTATTTTTTCTTCTTAATTCTTTAAGTCTTTCTAACCTACTCATTGTGTTTATCTCCTCCTTTATCTTCAGATTTTTTATTCAACACAACTCCTGTACCTATTGCAACAACTCCAAGTGCTATTAAACTAGCACTATTTATAATTCCACCTGTTTGTGGTAACTTTCCCGTACTATTTCCATCAACATCAGTATCTACAGAACCATCTGTATCAGTTGGTGGTACTTCACCTTCTTCCATTTTATACGCAACACCTATAGTAAACACATTATTAAGTGCTTGTGCATCATTATTCATTTCTAAATTCATATCTATAGTCATATTTAATAGTTCTTTACTATTTGACTTGATATATATATCTTTTGATAATTTTATTCCATCTTCAGATAAAAGATTTTCAAACTTGTCTTCAAACAATACATTATTGCTGTGTTTTAATGTAACTGTACTGTATTTAGCAAATTCTTTAAATTTCTTACTATTAATATCTAATTTCTCACCTGTTTTCCAATATTCTGATGATTTTAGATTTATATATAGTCTATCTATGCTTATATCATTTTCTTTATTATTGTTTATATAAAAACCTTTAGACTCTATTCTTCCTGGCTTCCATAGTCCATCTTCATATGTAAATGATTGGTCTATTGTTATATCCCCATAGTCTGCATAAGAGCTTATTGGAAATAGTGATATTATAGATGTTATAGTAAGTATTTGAATTATTTTTTTACTTAGTTTCATAATAATCACCTACTTCTATTTTAATAAAAGCACTCTCTTTGAGAGTGCTTTTATAT
>Skinner_p2__coassemble_1297_pt1 | contig 11118 bp, 10 predicted proteins | sample Skinner_p2__metabat2_high_PE_010 | metagenome-assembled genome bin Skinner_p2
ACGAGAAAAATTACAGAGTTACACCTTATTTAAGAAGTCAGGTTGCTTTTAGAAAAGTAAATCTTATGGACCCATTTTCATTTAAGAAAAAATTTCATATAATATTTTGTAGAAATGTTATGATTTATTTTGACAATCCAACGAAACAAAAGCTATGCAAAAGATTATATGATTCTTTAAAACCTGATGGCTACTTAATTATAGGATTATCTGAAAACTTATCTAATTTAGAAACTAGATTTGAGAGATTAAAGCCATCTGTTTATAGAAAAAAATAACTAAATTTAGGGAGGAAAACATATGAAAAGAGTATTAATAGTGGATGATGCATCATTTATGCGTATGTCTATTCGTAATATGCTTGCTAATTATGAATTTGAAATAGTTGGTGAAGCTGAAAATGGAGTTATGGCCATAGAAAAATATAAAGAATTACAACCAGATATAGTTACAATGGACATAACTATGCCAGAGATGGACGGATTAGAAGCATTAAGAGAAATAAAGAAAATAGATCCAGGTGCATCTGTTGTAATGGTTTCAGCATTAGGGCAAGAAGCTAGAATGAAAGAAGCTATAATATATGGAGCAAAAGGATTTATAGTAAAGCCATTTAAAGAAGAAATGCTTATATCTGCATTATCTAAACTATAAAAATAAATACTTAATAATGAAAAGAAGATAGACGCCTATCTTCTTTTTTTATGTATAAGGAAACTACACTTAAGTTAAGCAAATTTTTAGAAAAATATATAATAATAGTATAAAAAAAATTTTATAACTACCGTATATAAAATAATGTAGTGATTATTTGGATTTGATATAGGGGGAGGTAGGATAACTATGGAAAATTCAAATCAAACAAAGATACTTTTAGAGTCTGGTACAAACGAGCTTGAAATAATGGAATTCACTATAGGTGGAGAATTATTTGGAATAAATATAGCTAAGATACGTGAAATCATGAGAGCTCAAGAAATAAAAACTATGCCAAACTCACATAGATTTGTAGAAGGTATATTTAAACCAAGAGGAGAGGTAATAACAGTTATTGATTTATCTAAATGTTTAAATATAGAAAGATCACAAGATACCAGTCAAGATATATTCATACTTACATATTTTAATAAATTAAATTTTGCATTTAGAGTTGAAAGTGTGGTAGGAATAGATAGAGTTTCTTGGGAAGACATAAAAAAACCAGATAAAGTTATATACAGTGGAGAAGAGAGTGTAGCAACTGCAATAGCTGAATATAAAGACAGACTTATAACAATATTAGATTTTGAAAAAATCATAGCAGATATAAGCCCAGAAACATCTATAACACTTGACAGATTAGATGAACTTGGCGATAGAACAGAAAGTGAAAAGAAAATTTTAGTAGTAGAAGATTCAATGATGCTTTCAAATCTAATTATTGGATTTTTGAATAAGTCAGGTTATAAAAATACAGTTAATTTTAACAATGGGAAAGAAGCATGGGACTACTTAGTTGAAGCTAAAAATAGTGGTTTGGCAATAAGTAATTATGCATCTTGTATAGTATCTGATATTGAAATGCCTTTAATGGATGGGCATAGGCTTACTAAACTTGTTAAAAGTGATGAAAAATTAAAGAATATACCTGTAATATTGTTCTCTTCATTAATTAGTGATGAATTGAGAATAAAGGGGAAAGAAGTTGGAGCAGATGAACAGATAACTAAGCCAGAGATTGTTGAATTGGTAAATATTATAGATAGACTAATCTAGCAATATAAATACCATAGTAATAATATTAATTGATGGAATGTACTGAATTTACAGAATTATACTAAAAAACAGAATTATACTAAAAATTTTAAAAAAAAGTTGAAAAATGTCGAAAAATATCGTATAATAAAGTTACAAAATAAATGTAATAGAAATTAATTTCTATTACATAAAAATATATAAATAGTCAAACGATGGAGGATAAAAATTATGGCAATGAAGAAGAAATTTTTAGGTTTAGCTTTAGCTACTGCTATAGCTTTACCAGCATCAAGTGTTTATGCAACAGGAGACACAACAAGAATAGAATTTGAGAACACTGCTACTCAAAATTATGATGTAACTGTAAAAGGTAGTATAAAAAATAAGCAAGGACAAGCGCCAGCTGGTAAAATAGAAGTTGAGTTACCAACAACAATGAGTTTTACTGTAGATCAAAATGGTAAATTTACTGGAACAGAATACAGAGTAACAAATAAAAGTCAGGAAGCAATAACAGTATCATTAGGAGACTTTACTGAAACACAACCAGGTGGTGGTATAAAACTTGTAGAAATAGCTGGAAATAGTGAAATGGCTGGTAAAAAGAGAAATGAAGTAAAAATGGCATTACTTGGAGATAATACTCATATTGACTTATCAAAGGCCGCAGAACATAAGAATGCAAAATTAATTGATGTAGAAGGTAATGATAGTGTAGGTACAATACAATTAGCGGGTGTAGCAGGTGCAGGAGACATTGATGGTGACGATAGTGACAAGGGTGTATCTGAAGACTTTAAACTTGTATTACAAATAAAGAAAAAGGTAGACTAAACAACAAGGTTTAGGAAAAGTTGAAAATCCTAAAAGATAAGGAAGCAAGTAAAAGTTTAAGTAGTAATTAGATATTTAATATAAGATATAAATCCATAATAATATATAATTATTATGGATTTATGTTTATACAGAAAAAATTCGTATATGGAAAATAATTAATAAGGAGAATTAATTATGAAAAAAATAAAAATAATAGTAAGTATTATATTGTTAATAGCCATAGGTATTGGAGGATTTTTCTATATAAAAAATGAATATAATAAAAAAATAAACGGAACTAGTATATCTGGATATATACTTGGAAATGGAATAGCTCCAGACCTTACAGATGAAGAAATAAAAGCATTACTTCAAAAAGAAGTTGATAAATCTAAAGTAGCATTTAGTATATATACAGAGCCTGTATTCAAAGGAAAAAAAGGAACTATAATGTTTGCTAATCCAAGATATAGTGCTCATGATATAGACTTAGAAGTTAAGGTTGGAAACAAAGTTATTATAAAAACTCAAAAAATATCACCAGATCAGTATATAGAGGATATAGAATTGATTGGTAGAGCATTAAAAAAAGGAAAACATAAAGCTATAGCTTCAATAAAAGCATATGATAGAAAAACTAATGCATTAGTAGGTGAAGTTGCTGCGGAAATGGAAATTACTTCTAAGTAAATATTAATAATATTATTTACTTTATTTTCATTTGTATAAACTCTCCTTGTAATATATGCGAAAATATATAGAAAGTTGTTGGATTTATATGAACAAAATTAAAATGAAATTAAGGGGAACCTTAGCTTATATACTATCAAGAAGGATGCTAAAATATTCTTTGATTTTAATTTTGCTAGTATTACCAGTAGGTACAGTATTAACTAATAAATTCTTCAATGATTCTAACAAAAAGGAAGTAGCAAAACAAGAATTATCTGAAGATAAGAAAAAAGATGCTGCTACAGGGACTATTAAAACTGACGCCGTTGGTGATACAGAAACATCATTATATCAGTTAAGTGAAGGATACAGTGATATATCTAGTTCAACTGGATCTGGAGAATCAAGCAATAGCAGTTCAAATAATAGCTTTAATAGCAACAGTAGCACAACTGTTAACAAAGATAAATCATCATTATTAGGTATAGATATAGAAATATTAGAGGGACATGAATTTAATCCTAAAAAGGATTTACAGTTAAAGGCCACTGATAAAGATGGAAGTAATATAAGCGATAACATAATAATCGAAAAAAATACTGTAAACACTACAAAACCAGGTAATTATGGTGTAAGAGCTAGTGTAAGATTAAGTGATGGACAAAAAAGAGAAAAAGAATTTGATGTTTCTGTAAAGGAAACACGTCTAGATGTAGCATTAGAATCATTTAGACCAGTAAAAGAAATGGCTAAAAAAGGCGAAAAAATAGTATTTGACTTAGATTTAAATGTATCTAAAAATCACGTTACACCAACTTTAGCGATGATAAATGGTGAAGAATATACTTTATATAAAGGTGAAGAAAGAATACTTGATAAATTAGCAAGTAAGAAGAGATATAAAGTAATCATAAATGCAAGTGATATTGCTGGAGTACAACAATTTAACTTAGAACATGTGAAAATGTCAAATGGATCATGGATAAGCTTAGGTGAAAATATTGCTAATGTAGAAGTTTTAAAGGAAGTTGCTAGTGTTAAAAACTTTACTTATGAAGAGCAAAGTTTATATAAAAGAGTTAAAGCTAACTTTAACTTAGAAGATATAGATAACACAGCATCTAAATTAAAATTAGAATTCTATAAAGATAATGAATTAGTAAAAACTCAAATGTTAGATAAAAAGTCAGAATATGAAGTATATCTACCTACAACTAGTAATGGTAAATATGACTTTAAAATATTAGCAGATTTAAGTCTAACTCAAGGGATATCTAGATATAATGAATCTAAAGAAGTTATATTTGCTACTAGTATATCTGTATCAAATATCAACCAATCATCTTTAATAGGTAAAGATGCAGAGATTATACAAGGTGACAAGTTTAATCCTATTGAGGATTTATCTTTAAAAGCGACTGATTTTGATGGTGAAGATATAACTGATAAAATAGTAATTGAAAAAGAAAATATTGATACAAAAGAAGTTGGTAAACATACTGTATTAGCACATGTAGTAAATAAGCGTAATCAAAAATATAGCAAAGAACTTTATGTAAATATAAAGCCTGTTGCTGAAGTTATAGAATTTAATCCTATTAAAGATGAATTTGGATTAGATGAAAATGTATCTTTTGAAATTAAATTAAAAAATAAGAGAGACAATGCAGTAGCTGAGAAAGCTATAATAAATGGTAAAGTGGTAAATCTTGTATATGATAAGTTTAGAAATAGTTTAGGAAATATAAAAACTTATTCAGCAAATATAGGTACAGAAGACTCTGAAGGGAATAAAGAATATGTAATTTCAAAAATAATAATGAAAGATGGAAAAGAATTTACTTTAAATAAAGTAAGTAATGTAGATATATTCTCAGAAGATACTAAAAAAGATTTACAAAGTAGATTAAGAATAGATAGAGAGCTATTTGATAATAAAGAAAGTAAAGCTTTAACAAAGACCACACAATCTAGAGCTACAATAAATGGAAATGATTCAGAAACTTTAAATCAAAGTGTAACTATTAAAGGTAGTGTAAGTAAAAAAGATGGTAGTGCACCAGACGGGAGACTAGAAGTTGAATTACCTACAGCTATGTCATTTGCAGTAGACCAAAATGGAGCATTTACACCAGGAAGTTATACTATTACAAATAAAAGTTCGGTAGGAATAACTGTATCTATAGCTAAGTTTACTGAAACTATACCAAGAGGTGGAATAAATGTTAAACCAATTGGAGATGCTTTATCAAATAGAGCTGATGTAAATTTAGCTTTAGTTGGGGATAAAGGTTATGCTGATTTAGGTAAGCCAATAGATGGAAGAAAAGAATTATTAGATGTAAATCCATTAGGTGTAGGTACTATACAGTTACTTGGACAAGCAGGTAATGGTTCTGATGAAAATATTGATAATAAAGGTGCATCAGAAGACTTTACTTTAGTATTCCAAATAAAAAAGAAAGACTAATTTAAATATATTTATAGAATAAAGTATAAACTATAATAGATTTTTTATAGCTTATACTTTTTAGATATATTTAAAATAGGATGTGATAAAATGAATAAAAAAACAAAAGTACTAGTTATAAGTTCAGTAGTTATAATATCATTTATTATACTAATTATTACTCTAAATAATAAAAAGAGTAATGTAAATGTTGTAGGAGGGATTTTACAAGAAGGTGTAATACCTGGATATACAGAAGAAGAAATAAAAGAAATTCTACAAAGAAAAGCTGATGAATCAACATTTTCTTTTGAAGTTAACTCAAGGCCTATATTTAAAGATGGTAAATCGGAAGGTAATCTAAGGATTGCTAATCCACCATATAATAAATATGCTATAAATGTTGAGATAAAATTAGATTCTAATGGGAAATCTGTATTTAATTCAGGTAAAATAAATCCTAACCATTATATTGAGAAAGCAAAGCTAACTAAGAAGTTGAAAGCTGGAGAATATGATGCAACGGCAATTATAAATGCATATGATACAGAAACTGGAGATTTCAAAGGGACTAGTGCTGCTAAATTAGTTATAAAAGTTGAAAATTGATATAATTTCTAACTAGGATATTGAGGGTGGATTTAAATTATGAAGAACAAAAAAATAAAATGTTTAATACTAATAGTTGCCCTATTTATAGCTAGGAGTCAATTATATGTATTTTCAGAAACAAATAGTGGTGAATCATCAAATAATGGAAATGTTACAGGTAATTCACCCCAAAATAGTACAACTATATTAGATGGTCAAATTGGGGAGTGGGATCCTGATGATTCTGATAGACCTAATTTTGATAATTTAGGAGACGAAGATATAGAAGGAAGAAAACCAAGACAAGGAGAATACTACACTATATCTGTTACAGTACCAATAAGTATGGAATTTTATGTATTGCCGAATAGTCAGTTAGCATTTGGTTCTTTCTATTCTCCAGAATATAGTATTACTAATAACGGAAGTAAGACTTTAGATATTAAACTTAATACATTTACTAGAGAAAATACTACAAGTAGAACTGCTTCTGACGAAACAGAACTATATATAGAACCTATTGTGCACGGAGATGGAAAAACTCAAATGGAACTTAGACTATCAGCTATAGATGATTCCAATCCATCTAGTAATAAGGATATAGATTTGACTAAGATAGGTTCTTTACAATCTGAAGAGAAAACACTTTATGAGTTACAAAAAAATGAAACGAAAAAAGTGAAATTTTCAGCTGATCGTTGGGAACTACCACAATATGAATCAGGTAAAGACAAGGCTATATCTAATTTTACAGCAGGATTTGAATTCTCTATAAAAAATAATAGAAATTAAAAAGTAGATTATTTTAAAGATAGTATAAATTTTATTTAGGTAAAATATAAGAAATTGATTATAATATTATATTATAATCAATTTTTTTACGTATAAGGAAATTATAGCATGAAAAGTTTTGTATATAACCTATGAATATTATTTTTATAAAATAATATATTATTGAACAAAATATATATAACAATATAAGTAAAGGAGAATTATAATTTGAAATTTAAAGAAATTATAAAAAAGTATAAGTGGCTATTGTTAGTTATATTATTATTAATTATTGGTATAGTTGGATTTATTGTATTAAATAATAATAAAAAAGAAAATAAAATAGAACCAATTGCCAAAGAGTTACCTTTAAAAATTGATAAGATACCTTTAACTTTTAATATAGTAAACAATGAAAATGTACCTATATTAGAAGCAAGTTATACTAATAACTCAAAAGAAACTATATCTAGAATAACACTAGATGTACTATCAAAAGACACTGGAGAAACTATTCAACTAACAAGTAACGAAGAAATACAACCTGGACAAACAGCTACACTTCAAGGAACAAAAGCTCCAATGAGTGGAAACGTAGGAGATGTTGAAGTACTAAAATATAAAATATCCTTATCAAGTGGAGTATATATGGAATATGATGCAAAATTAAAACAATACAACTGGTCATAAAATAAAAATATTATATATGTGATTTTATAGGAAAATTGAATGCTTTTGATTACGAAAATACGCTGTCGGAAATACCGACAGTGTATTTTTATAGCCATTATAATTTATTAATATTTAAATAAAATTTAGTGTTACCGAAGATAGATTTAGCGTTACCAGAGCAAAATTTACGGTAACGCTAATTTTACCAAAAGCGTTACCGTAAAATCTCTGGTAACACCTTTGGTAACGGCTCTGGTAACGGGGTAAATGTGCAAATTTCAATATGTTGGGTCAGGTGTTACCGAAGTAGTCAGAAAATCTTAATTGATGCGAAATTAGAGGAAAATAAGATATATTTACCTCTAATTCTAAATAAGTTTAGAGTTATGTCTTTTCGGTAACGGTAAATAAAATATACAGGTTTATAGTACATATTAATTGGGGCTACAACACTCACTTTATTTATTTGAACATACATATTATAATAAATAGGAACATGTTTTACATGCTTATAGATTTGGAGCAATACAATATTTATCAAAAATAATGAAAGAAGGGGATGTACTTATTTAGTTTACTAATTAAGAAGATTGTGTTATGAAAATTTTAAGAAATATAATCAATATAGTTTTGATTTTAATAATAGCTATATGTGCATATAAGATATATGAAAAAAGTACAGAATACAAAAAAGCAGTAACAAATAGTTTATAAAATTTTATAAAAAGATTATAAAAATATAGACTATACTGCGTATGTAGAGAAATCTGCATAGGACACCACTTTAAAACCAGTAAATCCTAAAGCTCTACTACCACAATGAAGGATAGATTCAGAAACCTTTATGAAGGTGAGAAATCATAACAAATGTAGAGATGGCATAAGGTTAAATCCTAAGTGCTGATACAATGGAAATTTGGTCGCCAAGCCTAGAAATAGGAAGGTCAAACGACTATCCCGAGAGGGAGTACACTATAAGCGATTGATAGTGGAAATGGGTGGCTCTTAACGGGTAATGCCGAAGATGAAGAAATAGTCTTTGCACGTTCCGAAAGGAAGTGGCTATTATCGTGAGAGAAATAGCATCATGCAAGTAGCGTTGTATGGTAAAAGGTATAAACTCTATAAGTTAATATAAAAACTTTATAAAATTAATAGTATTATTTCTGGAAAATAGGTTAACCTATTTTTTAGGAGGTGGTCTTTATGAAAAGATACTCGATAGGTCAATTTGCTAAAAAAATTAATAAGACACAACAAACTCTCCGAAATTGGGATAAAAGTGGAAAATTAAAACCTGAAATTGTAGATGAAAAAACAGGCTATAGATACTATACAGAAAAGCAAGTTAAAGATTTTTATGGAGGGGTTACTAGCAAAGAAAGAATAGTTATAGGTTATTGTAGAGTTTCAAGTGCAAAGCAAAAAGAAGCACTTGAAAGACAAGTTGAAAATGTAAGAACTTATTTAATTTCAAAAGGTTATCAATTTAAAATAATAACTGATATAGGTAGTGGTATAAATTATGATAAAAAAGGTCTCAATCAATTAATTCAAATGATTTTACAAGATGAAGTTTCTAAGGTTGTTGTATTATATAAAGATAGACTTGTTAGATTTGGATTTGAACTTATAGAAAATATATGTGAGTTTAAATCAGTAGACCTAGAAGTTATAGATAATACGGAAAAATTAGAAGAACAAGAGGTTGTAGAGGATTTGATACAAATAATTACTGTTTTCAGTTGTAGGCTTCAAGGTAAAAGGGCTAAGAAAACTAAAGATATGATTAAGGAGTTAATTGATAATGATTAAGGCAATTAAAGTTAGATTATATCCCACTAGATACCAAGAAGAATTAATGTTTAAAAGTGCTGGAATAGCAAGATTTTCTTATAATTGGGGATTGGCTTTTCTTAATAAATATTATGAAGAAAATAATAAATCCTTATCTATTGGCGAACTGAGAAAAGAGTTTACAAAGTTAAGAAATGATAATGACTTTACCTGGTTAAAAGAAGTTTCTTCGGAAATACCACAACAGGCACTTAAAGATTTAGGAGAATCATTTAAGAGGTTCTTTAGAAAAGAATCATCTTATCCTAGGTTCAAGAAAAAAGGTAAATGCGAAGTTTCATTTTTTCATTTGAACAATAAGTTTGTTGTAAAAGATAAATATATTAAACTTGAAAAAATAGGTTATGTGAAAATGAAAGATGAAGGAAGGCTTCCAATTGGTAATTATAAAAAGGATAAAATAAAAGTTCTAAATCCAAGAATAAAGTTTAATGGGAAGTTTTGGTACTTATCTTTAGCTTTAGAAGTCAAAGATAGAGCTGATACTGATCTTACAGATGAAAGTATTGGAGTTGATTTAGGTATCAAGGATTTAGCAATAGTTAGCAATATAGATAAGCCTTTTAAAAACATTAATAAATCAAAAGAAGTAAAGAGATTAAATAAGAAACTTAAAAGACTTCAAAAACAAGTTTCAAGAAAATATAATATGTTGAAAAGTGGTAATACATTTAAAAAGGGTGAAAAACTTTTTAAAACTCAAAATATCATAAAAATTGAAAAACAAATAAAACTTGTTCATAAGAAAATTGCAGATATTAGATTAAATCATATACATCAAACTACTAATACAATAGTGAAAACCAAACCTTGTAGGGTAGTAGTGGAAGATTTAAATGTAAAAGGAATGATGAAAAATAAACACTTGTCTAAAGCAATTTCAGAGCAATGTTTTAATAAATTTATAACTATACTTGAATATAAGTGTAAATGGAATGGAATCGAATTTGTTAAGACAGATAGATTCTTTCCGAGTAGCAAAATGTGTTCTTGTTGCGGAACTATCAAAAAAGATTTAAAGCTAAAAGACAGGACTTACGTATGTCCTAATGAAAATTGTAACCTTGTAATTGATAGAGATAAAAATGCAAGTATTAATTTAGCAAATTATAAATTAGCATAAAAAATCAAATAAAAGTGCTTCGCCAACACGTTGCTCAAAAGATTGTGCTAATATGTAGACATTGACGAGGTCGAATTTAAGCCTTTGGACTGCTATATAAACTAGAGTAGATATTCTTATGAATTTCAAAATAGGGCAGGATGAAAAAGGAAATAAAACTATAAAAATTATAAAGTATTTATATGAATTTATAGAGTTTATACGTCAGATAAATCCTATGAACAAATTAGGGTAGAAAAAGAAGAGGAGAGTTTGTATGACAAATATGAAGACTACAGAGGTTGGATTAAGATAGATAATACAAACATAAATTATCCTATTGTTCAAGGAAAAGATAACTCATTTTACTTAGACAAAGATATTAATAAGAATTACTTATCATCAGGGTCTATATTTATGAATTATTTAAATAATGGATTTAATGATGAAA
>Skinner_p2__coassemble_1323_pt1 | contig 10973 bp, 7 predicted proteins | sample Skinner_p2__metabat2_high_PE_010 | metagenome-assembled genome bin Skinner_p2
GATTTGTAAAAACACATATTAAAAAACACTTAAATGTCTGAATTTTTATAACGGTTAGTTAGTAAATTATGTATATTTTATTATATAATTAAGTAACGAATAGTAAATTTAGATGTTCAAGGGGGAAATTTTCATAAATGGCATATAAAAAGATACCGGACTATGAAGATATTATTAGTATAGATAATATAGAGAAGTTCAAACGTGGGGAATTGTATGATAGTTATAATTTTTTAGGAAGTCATAAATCAAGATATAAAGGTAAGATAGGAATATGTTTTAATGTATGGGCGCCAAATGCAAAAAATGTTTACTTAGTTGGAGATTTTAATGATTGGAACAAAGAAGCTTATCCTATGGAAAATATAGAAGGTAGTGGAATATGGACTATATTTTTAAATAATGCAAAACAAGGACAAGCATATAAATACAATGTAATCGGATGTGATGGAGTTAGTAGAATGAAAGCAGACCCTTATGGGGTATTTTCAGAAAAAAGACCAAACACAGCTTCAATAATATACACAAATGATAACTATAAATGGAATGATAGAAGATGGCAAAGAGAAAAGCAAAAAATTGTTCATGATGAAAATCCAATGAATATATATGAAGTTCACTTAGGTTCTTGGAAAAGAAAATGGGACGGAGAATTTTTTTCATATGAAGAATTATATGAAATGATAGATCATGTTAAAGATATGGGATATACTCATATAGAATTAATGCCTATAACTGAACATCCCCTAGACCAATCATGGGGGTACCAAACTACAGGATATTATAGTAGTACAAGTAGATACGGAACACCTACTGAGTTTAAGGCATTTATAGATAAATGTCATGAAAATGGTATTGGAGTAATATTAGATTTCGCGTATAGTCATTTTTGTAAAGATGATCATGGACTATATAAATTTGATGGAACGGCACAATTTGAATACTCAGATCCTTTAAAAGCCGAAAATATAGGATGGGGAACAGCTCATTTTGATTTAGGCAAACCAGAAGTTAATAGTTTTTTAATTTCCAATGTACTTTATTGGTTTAATGAATATCATGTAGATGGAATAAGGGTAGATGCAGTTTCTAGCATGCTTTACTTAGATTATGATATTGGAGAATGGAGACCTAATAAATACGGAGGAAGAGAAAATTTAGAAGCAATAGATTTTATAAAAAAATTAAATGAAATTATTTATACTACAGTTAGTAATCCAATTATAATAGCTGAAGAATCAACAGCATGGCCTAATGTGACTGGGCCAACTTATTCAGGTGCTCTTGGATTTACATATAAATGGAATATGGGATGGATGAATGACACATTAAGATATATGGAGATGGACCCTATATATAGAAAATACCATCATGAATTAATTACATTTTCATTTATGTATGCATTCTCAGAGAACTTCATCTTGCCATTGTCACATGATGAAGTTGTCCATGGTAAAAAATCATTACTAGATAAAATGCCAGGAGATCCTTGGCAAAAATTTGCATCATTAAGAACATTATATGCATACTATATGATGCATCCAGGTAAAAAATTATTGTTTATGGGATCAGAATTTGGGCAAGGATTAGAATGGAGATATGCATACGGACTAGAATGGGAACTACTAGAAAGAGAACCTCATATAAAAATGAAAGATTATGTAAAAGATTTAAATCATTTATATAGAAATGAAAAAGCTATGTATGAAATAGATAATATATATGAAGGATTTGATTTTATAGATCCACATAATAGTGAACAAAGTGTAGTAACTTTAATGAGAAAGGGTAAAAATGCTAGAGATTTTATTATAGCTGTTATAAACTTCACTCCTGTAGTTCATTATGAATACAAAATAGGAGTACCATATGAAGGGGTTTATGAAGAAATATTAAATACTGATGATGAAAAATATTGGGGATCAAATCAGACAATGAAAAATTCAGAATTAACATCATATCCAGAAAAGTGGCATAATCAAAATCATCACATAACAATAAAAGTACCACCTTTAGGAGTTACATTTATAAAAGGAAAGAAATTAGAGATAGATACTATACAAATAAATCCTAATAGTAAAGTATCAATAGGTGGTAGAGATAAAAAAGTCAAGAAAGTAAATTCTAAAACTAAAACTCAAGAATTATAAATTAGAGAAGTATAAACATTAAGGGGGATAAGTAATGAAGAAAGATATGCTAGCTATGATTTTAGCAGGGGGCCAAGGATCAAGATTAGGAGTTTTTACAAAAAGAATTGCTAAACCAGCAGTTTCATTTGGAGGAAAATATAGAATAATAGATTTTGTTTTAAGTAACTGCTCTAATTCAGGAATAGATACCGTAGGAGTTTTAACACAATATAGACCATTAATATTAAATTCACATATAGGAACAGGAAGTCATTGGGATTTAGATAGAATAAATGGTGGAGTACATATACTACAGCCATATATGAATGAAAAAGAGGGGAATTGGTATAGAGGTACTGCACATGCAATACATCAAAATATGGATTTTATAGATAGTTATAATCCAGAGTATGTACTAATATTATCAGGGGATCACATATACAAAATGGATTATAGTAAGATGTTAGATCATCATAAAAAGAAGAAATCAAAGGCTACAATTGGGGTAATAGAAGTTCCTTGGGATGAAGCATCTAGATTTGGGATAATGAATACTAATGAAGATTCATCAATATATGAATTTGAAGAAAAACCGTCTAATCCAAAAAGTAACTTAGCATCTATGGGTGTTTATATATTTGATTGGAAAATGTTAAAAGGATATTTTGAAGAAGTAGATAATAGTGGTGCAAATTATGATGATTTCGGTAAAAATTTAATACCTAAGATGTTAGAAGATCAAATACCTATGTTTGCATATCCATTTAAAGGTTATTGGAGAGATGTAGGTACTATAGAAAGCTTATGGGAAGCAAATATGGATATTATAAAATCTAATGATGAAATAGATTTAAATAGCTCTAAATGGAGAGTATATACTAATACAATGTCAATGCCACCGCAATACATAGGTAAATATTCTGACATACAGAAATCATTAGTAGCAGATGGGTGTAAAGTATTGGGAAAAGTAAAACATTCAGTTTTATCTCATGGGGTATCAGTAGGTAGTGATAGTATAATAAAAGATTCTGTAATAATGCCTAATGTAAAGATAGGTAAAAATGTAATAATAGAAAAGGCTATGATAGGTGAAGGTGCAATAATAGAAGATAATACTATAATAAAAGAGCAAGAAGGTATAAATGTTATACCTGAGTATGAAGTAGTAAAAGCAGAGTTTGAATTAGAAGGAGGATTTTAATCATGAGAAGTGAATGTGTAGGAATAATAAATTTAGATAATAAAAACGATTTAACTATGAACCAACTTACAAATGTAAGACCAATAGGCTCTATTCCAATTGCAGGTAGATATAGAGTTATAGATTTTTCACTTTCAAACATGGTGAATTCAGGTATAACTAATGTGGGAATATTTGCCAAAGAAAAGTATAGATCATTAACAGACCATATAGGAAGTGGTAAGAATTGGGATTTAAGTAGAAAAACAGGAGGATTATTTATATTTAGTCCAGAGAATACAAAGGATAGAAGTAAGTATCCATATAGAAGTGGGGATATTTACAATATATTAGCTAATATAGATTACATAGAGAGATGTGAAGAAGAGTATATATTAATAGCACCAAGTTATATGGTAGGAAATATAGATTATACAAAAATGATAGAGTATCATAAAGAATCAGATAATGATATAACTATGCTTTATAAACATATAGATAATGCAGATACAGATTTCTATGAAACGTCAACATTGAATATAGATGGAGATAGAGTCATTAATATAGGAACAAATATAGGTACTTCAAAAGATGCTAATATATCTATGGAAACTTATATAATGAACCGTACTGACTTTATAAAATCTATATATAAGTGTGTAAGTGAAGGGACACATTCATATATAGAAGATTTTATAGCAGAATCTATTAATAAATTAAATGTTGGTGCATATGAATATAAAGGATACCTAAAGTGTATAAACTCGATAAAATCATATTACTCAATGAAGGATGAACTATTACAAGAAGACATTGCGAATGAACTACTATATTCTGATAGAAAAATATTAACAAAAGAAAAGAATCAATCTCCTACTATATATTCAGATAGTTCAAAGGTAGAGAATTCATTTGTAGCTACAGGCTGTGTAATAGAAGGTACTGTAAAAAATAGTATTATATTCAGAAAAGTTCATATAAAAGAAGGTGCAGTAATAGAAAATTCAGTTATAATGCAAAACTGCACAATAGAAAAAGATGCACAGTTACAAAATGTTATATTTGATAAAAATGTATACATATCAGAAGGAAAAGAGTTAAAAGTAGATGTAGAATATCCAGTAGTTATTGGAAAAAATACAGCTATTTAATATAGCTACTTAAAGGGGGGAAATTTTAGTGAAGGTTCTTTATGCTACTGCAGAATGCTGGCCATTTGCAAAAACTGGGGGATTAGGCGATGTATCTTATGCATTGCCTAAGTCATTAAAAAAGGAAGGTGTAGATGTTAGAGTAATATTACCAAAGTATTCAACTATGCCAAATTACTTAAAAGAACAACTAAAAGAAATAGCAGTATTTAGTGTAGATGTTGGTTGGAGAAAACAGTACTGTGGTCTTCTAGAAATGGATCTAAATGGAGTAAAATTTTATTTTATAGATAATGAGTATTATTTTAAAAGAGATGGAGAAATAGCATATCTGTATGGATTTGGAGATGATGCAGAAAGATATACATTCTTTAGCAATGCAGTACTTGAAGCTATGTCTATATTAAATTTCTATCCAGATATAGTTCATTTAAATGATTGGCATACTGGTATGATTCCATTAATTTTAAAAGAGAAGTATAGCCATTCAAAGAAATATAGAGATATAAAGACTGTCTATACAATTCATAACTTACAATATCAAGGAGTATTTAGTGATTCTATAATAGAGGATGTATTAGATATACCGAGAGATTATTATAATAATGGAGACATTGAGTACTATGGCGGAGTAAGTTTTATGAAGTCTGGAATCGTATTTAGTGATAAAGTGATAACTGTTAGTCCAACTTACTCAAATGAAATACAAACAGAGTTTTATGGAGAAGGATTAGATGGTCTTCTTAAATCTAAATCTTATAAATTAAAAGGTATTTTAAATGGAATAGATTATGATTTAAATAATCCATTAACAGATGGAGATATATTTGTTAACTATGATATAAATAGTATAGACAAAAAAATAGAAAATAAACTTAAATTACAAGAAGTTTTAGGATTAGATATTAATCCAGATATACCATTAATAGGAATTGTATCAAGGTTAGTGTCACAAAAAGGATTTGATTTAATATCATATATGATGCCTGAAATAATAAGAGAAAATTTACAAGTAGTTATTTTAGGTACAGGAGAGCATCAATATCAATCAATGTTTAATTACTATGACTCTCATTTCCCTAAAAAAGTTTCTGCAAGAATAAATTTTGATAGTGCTTTTGCACAGCAAATATATGCAGGAAGTGATATGTTCTTAATGCCATCATTGTTTGAACCTTGTGGAATAGGTCAAATGTTGGCTATGAGATATGGAACGCTTCCAATAGTTAGAGAAACTGGTGGACTTAAAGATACAGTTATGCCATATAATAAGTACACAGGTGAAGGTAATGGATTTAGTTTTAAAAATTATAATGCACATGAAATGCTTCATTGTATTAAAAGTGCTGTAAAAGTATACGATGATAAAGAAAGTTGGATGGAATTAGTTAATAATGCAATGAATACAGATAGTAGTTGGAAAAAATCAGCTATAGAATATATAAAAGTTTATGAGGAAATAGTTAACCAAAAGGGGTGATTAGATATTGGTTAAAATAAATAAAAACAAATTTAAACAAAGTTTTGAAACTAAAATGTATAGTTTGTATGCTCAATCTATAAAGGATGCTACAGATGAGCAATTGTTAAATGTTTTATGCAGCGTTATAAAAGATATAATATCTAAAAAATGGGTAGATAACAAACTAGATTCTCAAAAAGAAGTATATTATTTTAGTATAGAGTTTTTATTAGGAAGACAATTAAAATCTAATTTACTAAATTTAGGAATAGAAGATGTAATAAGAACAGCTTTGAAAGAGCTTAGTATAGATTTAGATAATTTAATAAATGCTGAGTCAGACCCTGCATTAGGAAATGGTGGATTAGGTAGATTGGCAGCTTGTTTTTTAGACTCTATGGCATCTTTAGATATAAGTGGTCATGGATATGGTATTAGATATAAGCATGGTCTATTTGAACAAAAATTTATAAACGGTTATCAGGTTGAAGTACCTGATAACTGGTTAACTCAAGGTGGATATGTTTGGGAGATTGTAAGACCAAATAAAGCTATAGTAGTTAAGTTTGAAGGAAATGTGAATCTAGTAGATAAGAATGGACGATTTGAAGTCAACCATACTGATTATATACCGGTAATGGCTATGCCTTATGATATACCTATAATAGGGTATAGAAATAATTCTATGAATACACTTAGACTATTTAAGAGTGAAGTTTTAAGCAGAGATTTTGGTCCATTAACAATACATGCTAAAAACTCATATGGAAGTTATGAGGATGCATTAAAATATAAATACTATGCAGAGGAAATCTCACAAGTTTTATATCCAAATGATTCTAACTATGCAGGTAGACTATTAAGATTAAAGCAGGAGTACTTCTTCGTAAGTGCAGGTATACAAGATATAATAAGAAAGTATAAGAAAAATAAACTAGATATAAAAAAATTAAATGAAAAAGTTGCTATACACATAAATGATACTCATCCTACTCTTTGTATTCCTGAATTAATGAGAATATTATTAGATGAGGAAATGTTATCATGGGATGAAGCTTGGAACATAACTATAAATACTGTATCTTATACAAATCACACGATAATGACAGAAGCTATGGAAAGATGGCCAAAAGAAATGCTCAAAACATTACTTCCAAGAATTTATATGATTATAGAAGAAATTAATAGACGATATATGAATGAACTAGAAGAAAGTAAATATGATAATGACAAAATATATCGAATGAGTATTATTGATAATAATGATATAAAAATGGCTAACTTATCTATAGTAGGTAGCCATAGTGTAAATGGTGTTGCAAAACTTCATACAGAGTTGCTTAAAAAAGAGGTACTAAAAGACTTTTATGATCATGAACCAGAAAAGTTTAATAATAAAACTAATGGTATAGCTCATAGAAGATGGTTAATAAGTGCTAACAGTGAACTTAGTGATCTTATTACAGGATTAATATCTGAAGATTGGAAAACAGATACAAGTAAACTTAAAGAACTAGAAGCATATAGAAATGACAAGGCTGTATTAGAAAAAATAGGTGAGATTAAATATAACAACAAAGAGAGATTAGCTAAATTTATAAAAGAAAAATATGATATAGATGTTAATCCAAAATCAATATTTGATGTACAAATAAAAAGGTTACACGCATATAAAAGACAATTATTAAATGCACTTCATATATTACATTTATACCATGAATTGTTAGAAAATCCTAACTTTGATATGGAACCAAGAACATTTATATTTGGGGCTAAAGCAGCACCTGGATATTACTTAGCAAAATGTATAATAAAATTCATAAATTCTTTAGCAGATAAAATCAATAATGATCCACGTATAGATAATAAAATAAAAGTAGTATTTATAGAAAATTATGGAGTATCAACAGCAGAACTTATAATACCTGCAGCAGATGTAAGCGAACAAATATCAACGACAACTAAAGAAGCATCAGGAACAGGGAATATGAAGCTTATGATGAATGGAGCTATAACTTTAGCTACATTAGATGGTGCGAATATTGAAATATTCGATCAAGTAGGTAAAGACAATATAGTTATATTTGGTCTGAGTGCAAATGAAGTATTAAATTACAATAAATTTGGAGGATATTCAGCTTTAGATTTATATAATTCTAATAGAAATATAAAGAGAGTTGTTGATGATTTAATAAATGGATTTATACCAAATATGGAAAAAGAAGGTCGAGAAATATATGATTCTTTAATAACTTATAATGATGAATATTTTGTTCTTAGAGATATGGAAAATTATATAGAAGCACAAGAAAAGATAGATAAATTATATAAAAATAAAGATAAGTGGAATGAAATGACCTTAATAAATATAGCTAACTCAGGTGTATTCTCAAGCGATAGAACTATAGCAGAGTATGCACAGGACATTTGGTTCAAAGGGTGTGAGGAAGATGAGTAATATAATAAACTATAGTTCTTGGAAAAATAAGGCTCCTTTTGGAGCCATAAAAATAAATCAAGGCGTAAGAATATCAGTAGAAGCAGATGAAAGCTATAATTTAATAAATATAAAGTGGATTATATTAAAAGATGACAATAAAGTTGGAGAAGTAGATTTAGTAAGAGAAAGTAAAAAATATTATCAAGGAGAATTTAATGAATTTAATGAAACTGGATTATATTTTTATTACTTTGAAGTAGAAGTAGACGCAAATGGAAATAATAGAAAGTTATTTTATGGAAAGAACCATAATGATGGAAGCACATGTGAGTATTCCTATGAAAACTTAAATAAATATCAAATAACAGTTCATGAGGATTTTGAAATTCCATCATGGTATAAAGAAGGCATAATGTATAATATATTCGTTGACAGATTTAATAACGGAAATAGAAATAAAAAGCCTAGTAATCCAAAAGAAAATAGTTTTATATATGCAAATTGGTCTGATACACCTATGTATATAAAAGATAAAGATGGTGAAATAATAAGATGGGATTTCCATGGTGGAAATCTCAAAGGTATAATAGACAAGCTTTCATATTTAAGTAAGATAGGTGTTACTATAATATATTTAAGTCCAATATTTGAATCTTCAAGTAATCACAAGTATAATACTGGAGATTATAAGAAAATAGATCCAATGTTTGGAGATGAAGAAATACTAAAAGAACTAATAGAGAAAGCTAATGAAAAAGGAATAAATATAATATTAGATGGTGTATTTAGTCATACTGGAGCAGATAGCAAATACTTTAATAAATTTGGGAATTATGATGAAGTAGGTGCATACCAATCAAAGGACTCTAAATATAGTTCATGGTATACTTTTAATGAGTTTCCAGATGATTATAAATGTTGGTGGGGCATTAAGGATTTACCTAATGTGAACGAACTTAATAAGGATTATATGGATTATATTATATATGACGAAGATAGTGTTATAAATAAATGGACTGGTATGGGAATTAAAGGCTGGAGATTAGATGTAGCAGATGAATTACCAACTGAATTTATAAAGGAGCTTAGAAAAGAGCTGAAAAAAAATGATACTGAATCTATATTAATAGGTGAAGTATGGGAAGATGCATCCAATAAGATAAGCTATAATGAAAGACGAACATATCTTACTGGAAATCAATTAGATTCAGTGATGGGATATCCATTTAGAGAGAATATAGTTTCATTTTTAAAAGGAAATATAACTTCTAAAGAATTAAATAATAAATTTATGACTATAAAAGAAAATTATCCTAAAGAATCATTTAAGGCTAATTTAAATTTAATTAGTTCACATGATGTAGCTAGAATAAAGACAGAATTAAATTATGATGAAGCTATGGTAAGACTAGCTGTAGCTACTCAAATGACTTTCGAAGGTGTTCCATATATTTATTATGGTGATGAAGCCGGCCTTTGTGGAGGAACAGACCCTGACAATAGAAAGACATACCCTTGGAAGAATGAAGATGGGGATATTATAGAGTTTTATAAGGAACCCATAAATACAAGAAAAAAATATAACGTATTAACTAATGGAGATACTGAATTTATAGATACAAACGATGATGACGTGTTTGGATATATTAGATTTAATGATAAATGTGAAAAAATATTAATATTAATCAATAGAAGTTTAGAAAATAAAAATATATCAATAACTATAAAAGAAAATACATTAGAAATAGTAGATATTAAATATAGCGCTAAGAAATATTTAGAGCTTATATCTAAAGAAGATGAGGAATTTAATTTACAAATAAGTCCAAAATCTTTTAATATATTTAATATAATAAATCATATTGAAGTATAGATATATCAATAAAAGGACAGTTGTTTTAAACTAAAATAACTGTCCTTTTATTTGTATAAACACATAAACCTTTGTTTATAATCCTACTGAAGGTATAAAATAAATATATTAAAAGGCGGTATAATATGAATAATGTAGTTTTAGTAGGCAGACTAACTAAAAATCCAGAGTTAAGATATGTAGGTGAAAAGAATAATGCACTAACTAATTTTTCTTTAGCTGTAGATAGAGGATACAAAGACTTACAAGGTAAAAATAAAGTTGATTTTATAAATATAGAAATCTGGGGAAAGCAAGCTGAAATTTTTTGTACGTATATGGTAAAAGGTAAGATGGTAGGTATAGAAGGCAAAATAATAGCTGATAGGTATAAAAATGAAAATGGAGATAATAGATATATAACTAGAGTTAGAGCTAATTCATTTAGGTTTTTAGATTCTAAAAATAAAAATATTGCAACAGTAGAAGAAACTGAAGCGAACTATTATGACTCTGATACTTTATTTAATCAAGTTGATGAAGAAAGAGGATTATCTATTGAAGAATTACCTTTTTAGTGAAAAAATATATATTAACTAATTTTAGATAAAACGAACTAAATAAAAATATATAATTGTACATATATAAATAAAATAAAGTTAAAGCGATAAATGACTTAATAAAATAAATAAAAATAAACTATAATTGGACATATAGTTTATTTTTTTATGTACAATATAAAAAGTATAGTAT
>Skinner_p2__coassemble_1346_pt1 | contig 10762 bp, 9 predicted proteins | sample Skinner_p2__metabat2_high_PE_010 | metagenome-assembled genome bin Skinner_p2
TTTATTAAACTATTTAAAGGAATATTCTTATTTATTGCTATTTTTTTACAGTCTTCATATTCAGGGCTAACCCTGATTAGTTTCCCATTATAATAGCCTAATTTTACTGTTATTTTACCATGTTCAGTCTCTATTTCAGTAAATTTTCTATTTAATGTTACTCTATTGTACTTATTATATCTTATACCAAATGTGCTAGTTTGTAATATCATTAAGTCGATAAATTTATTTAAATCATCTTCTCTACATAAAATGCATAATTTAGTTGCAGGTCTATTTTTTTTCATATATATACTCTCAGTGTAAATATCTAATGCACCCTCAGCTATAAATTTTTCGTACATATACGAATATACTTCAGAAGACATATCATCAATATTTGAAATTATCTCATATATAAATTCTTCTTTTTTTTTACACCTAAAACAGTTCTTAGTATATTTGGTATTTCAAACTTTTTATGACCCATTCCATAACCAATTTGTTTAACTTCAAATTCTAATATGTCTACAAAACCATCACATAGAGTTTTTATTATAGCTGCTCCTGTCGGTGTTGTACACTCACCTTTAACTGTATTTAACTTTATAGGTACATCTTTTAAAATTTCTATTGTTGCAGGTGCAGGTACTGGCATAAGACCATGATCACATTTTACAAATCCCGACCCTACTGGAACTGTTGTTGCATATATCTTGTCTACACATAGTAAGTCTACTAATATACATGCACCCACTACATCTACTACAGAGTCTATTGCACCCACTTCATGAAAATGTATTTTATCGATAGTCGTACCATGGACTTTAGCTTCTGCCTCTGCTATTACCATAAATATCTTTTTAGCATTTTCTTTTACAGACTCATTAAGAAAGGATTTATCTATAATCTCATATATATCAGATAAATGTCTATGTGCGTCAACTTCTTTTGTAATAACCTCTACTTTTGTTCCTACTATTCCGCTTTCTTTTTTCTCTTGTATATTTATATTAAATTCATCACACAAATTTAATTTGTTTATTTCTTCTAGAAAAATATCTTTTGGTATTCCTAAATCTAATAATGTAGCTATAGTCATATCACCTGATATTCCATTAACTATATCAAAATAAAGTATTCTTTCTTCCATATTTACTCTCCTTAATTCTATCTCAAATCTAGTCTAACTTATTTATCATTGACGCTAAGTATCCTGCTCCAAATCCATTATCTATATTAACGACCGAGATACCAGATGCACAGCTATTTAGCATAGTTAAAAGTGCAGATAATCCACCAAAGTTAGCTCCATATCCGACAGATGTAGGAACCGCTATGACTGGTACATCAACAAGTCCGCCTACTACACTAGGTAATGCACCTTCCATCCCTGCTACTGCAATTACTACTCTTGCACTTTGTAATATATGCTTTTTATTAAGTAATCTATGTATTCCGGCAACTCCAACATCATAAACTCTTTCAACATCATTGCCTAAAAATTTTGCAGTATAGTAAGCTTCATCTGCAACAGGTATATCAGATGTTCCTCCACTAACAACTACGATTTTTCCTTTACCTATGTTAGATATTTCATGATTTTTAATTTTTAATATCTTAGACATTTCTTCATATTTTGAATTAGGATAAACTCTTTTTACTTTTTCAAAAGTTTCTCTTCTACACCTAGTTCCTAATATATTCGACCCATTTTCCATCATTCGTTCTATGATTCCTAGTATATGTTCATCGCTCTTGCCTTCACAATAAATGACTTCTGGATATCCATTTCTTATTTCTCTATGATGATCTATGTTAGCGTATCCAATATCTTCATATGGTAAATTCTTAAGTGAATTTAATGCATCATCTATTTTAATAGAACCACTTTTAACACCATGTAACAATTCTTTTAAGTCCATATATTCTTCTCCCCTTATTTATAGTTACTAATATAATATTTATTTTATATCAGTAGTATTCTATATTGAGCTCAATAACAATTTTATCTAATATTTAATATGTTTGGTATATTTATCCCTAAAATTTATTGATTTAATATTAATAGTAAGTTACTTAAATTTTTATATTTTACTTAAATTGTAATTCAATTAACATTTATAAAATATAAAAGAGAGTAATTTTAATAAAAAATTACTCTCTTTTATATTTTTAATATTCTATTGATAAATAATAATTTAATACTATATTACATTTATTAAATTATCTACTCTAAGCATTCTTAAGTTCTTGTATATGTCGCTGAACTTCTTCCATTTTTTCTTTATCAAGTGGGTAGAATTTCATAGCTATTAATGATGCTATCCAACCTAACATTGGCATTCCTATAAATAAGAACATTGTCATCCAGAATATTTGAGGATTAGATACATCAGTTACATCAGGCATTCTATCTACAAATCCTATTGCTGCAACACCAAATGCTACTATAGTAGTTGCAAAAGATGATATTAACTTATCTATAAATGAGAATAATGTCCCCATCATACCTGGTACAAAACGTCCACTTAAGTAAGTTTCATAATCAGCACAATCTGATATCATCGGTATAACGAATGCTCCTGAAACTCCAACTGCTCCTTTTGCTATTATATATATAACTAAGAATGCAATTGTCATAAAGCTTATATTTTTTAAACTTATTTGTGTTGGTTCTCCGAAAACTAATAATGCAAATAACGCTGTATATGAAATAATTGAAGCCCATGTTCCTACAACCAAAGCTTTCTTTTGGCCTAGTTTTTGTGCATATTTTGTTCCCATCATAGTTATTAATATGTTTGGTATTATTATTATCGTACCTATAGTACCAGCTAAAGAATAATCTCCCATTAATATACCAAATAACATTACTGTAACTGATGCATTTTGAGCAACACTTAAAGCTATTTTATCTGTACTTGCTGCCACTATAAGCATTTGTAAAGCTCTATTTCCTTTTAATACTGGCCAATAATCTTTAAATCCAATCTTTGGAGTTTTACTTCCTAAACCAAAGAATTCACTTCTATCTTTAGTCCAAATACCAAATACTGCTAGTGCTGTTAATATCGCTGAACCTATTATAGTAAATGTAATTAACTCATAATACAAACTTAATTCTCCAAATCCACCATGTTTTGGAATTAAATAACTTGATATATAAACTTGCATTGCATTGAAAAGTATTGCATTGTATATTGCATCAAATAAACCAAATTTAGGTCTTTTTGCAGGGTTATTTGTCATACACGCTTGACCAGCCTTTGTACAAGCAGTTTGACAAGTATAACCAATTATATAAACTGCATAACATGATATAAAGTAAACTAATCTAATATTTTCTGGAACTTTGTGCACAGTTGTATATATTACAAAAGTCATCGCTCCAAGTATAATATTACCTATTACTATAAATGGTCTAAACTTACCAAATTTACCATCTGTTTTATCTATTAAAAAACCTACTATTGGGTCTGTAATCCCATCAAAAATACGCATTGCTGTTAGTATAAATCCAACTACTGTAACTAATAAACCTGCTATACCTGTTGCATACATTGATATATACCCCATAGTAAACATATAAAGATTTGTAGCTGTATTATTTAAAGCAAATAAACCTAATCTCCATGTTGGACAATCATTGTATGAACCTGTGTTATCAAAAAACTTTCCTACTTTACTTAAATTGCCTTCCATACATCTATTACCCCCTTTATAATGTAATAACGTTTTCCTAATCTTTAAAATAAACTAATTTTTATTTGGAGCATTTGATAATTTATGTAATTAATCATATATACGTTCTTTTTATTTTATAAATTATTTATATTAGTCCATCTTTCATATTAATGTTTTTTTAACAATATATATTAAAAATTTTTATTTATCTCAGAATCAGCATTGTTAAAATTTAAATTTTAACAATGCTAAATTATATGATAATTCTATATATTATATATTTATACTACAACATACATTATTATGGTTAAATCTATCCTCAAAACCTAAATTTCTAAGGTTATTTGCACTTATTTCTAAGCTTTCAAATGGGTCTTTACCATATGTATTATCTTGCTCTATGAATATATGCTCTACTCCTGTTTCTCCAGCTAAATCTATTATAGATTTCATATCTAAGTTTCCTTCACCTATTTCAGCAAATTCAACTACATCTGCCATACTTCTCATTATACCTTCTATTCCACCTGATAGATCAAGAGTTTGAGCTATTCTGTAGTCTTTTATGTGTATTATCTTAGTTCTTCCTTCTAATTTCTTTATCCATTCTAAAGGATTTACCCCTCCTCTTTGTAACCAATGTACATCAAGTTCAAATCCTAGGTATTCTGGATCACTTTCTTCAACCATTATATCCATTAAGTATTTACCATCATATTTAGAGAATTCCATGTGATGGTTGTGATAGTATAGTGATAAACCTTCTTCTTTTAATCTTCTTCCCATTTCATTTAATTCTTTAGTGTATTCTATTATTTTTTCTTTTGAGCCTAAACAATCAAATGATATCATACCTATTCTTATATATTTACAATTTAAAGCCTTAGTATCTGCTACTATTTTATCAAAATCATCTCTTAAGTTTTCCATTTTTATTCCTGGCATCATTGCTTTTATAGATGCACTTGTAGCACAAACTTTCATATCAAATTCTTCTAAAGAACTTTTTATTTGTTCTACATTTTCAGGATTCATCTCTATTTGTGATAATTCAACTGTAGAGAATCCAATTTCTTTAACTCTTCTAAAAGTTTCTCTTATTCCATCTTGAGCTATTTTATCTTTTAACATCATCATTTGAACGCCTATTGTAGGTTTTTGCATAATATATCCCCCCAAAATATAGTTTTTCTTGATTCAGAAGATTCCCTTATTGAATCTATCATTTTTATAGATGGTATAGCATCTTTTATATGTACGTAATCCTTAGATTTATTTAATAAACAATCATAATAATTGTTAATTAATTTACCATGACTAGCCCCATAATAATGTTTAGAACCGCTAAGTCTTTCATCTTCAGCTATTTCAATAAGTTCACCATCTATATGTCTATATAGCTTACTATCTTTAATACTAAACATTCCATTTTCTAATACAACTTCTATTTCTACACTAGAGTTAGCTGCATTAGCTATTGTAGCAAAGAAAATTCCCCTTGCTCCATTTTCAAAATTTATAATTGCATTTACTGTATCTTCAACTTCTATATCATAGTCTAAGAAATTATCTATATTTCCCTTTATAGATTCTATCTTACCACCTAGTAATTGCATTAAATCTAGTGTATGTACTGCCTGGTTAATCATAACTCCACCACCAGCAAACTCCATTTTACCTCTCCATGGCTTTACTGTGTAATATTCCTCAGGTCTATTCCATGCAACTAAACCTTTTATTCCTATTACTTTTCCATAAACACTAGAATTAATTATTTCTTTAAGATTTTCAACAGTATTGTTATATCTATTTTGTAGGCATATACATATATTTGTATCTGTACTATCATTTAACTCTATAAATTTTTCAGCTTCCTCTGTATCTAAGCAAAGTGGTTTTTCTAGGAGTACATTTACTCCTAGATTAGCCACTTCTTTAGTTACAGGGTAATGAAGGTAATGTGGTAAGCATATATGCACACAGTCTAATTGCTCTTTTTGAATCATTTCTATATAATCAGTATAGAAATTTACATTTTCAATTAAACCACTCTTAGTTTCATCTATGTCACATACTGCTACTAATTCTGCCTTCTCACTTGACTTTATAGAATGAAGATGAATCATAGAAACATCTCCTAGACCTATGACGCCCACTCTTAGAACCATACCTTCCCCCTTCTTTCTGCTTTATATCTCTTATGCAAAAACTTCTTCTTTATTTTTAGCTTCTTCTTCTATTCTCTTATTTAATTCTGATAAGTATAAATCTTCATTAAATGGTAATTCAACATCTTTACCTAACCAGCTAGATAAGTGCATTGCATTTGATAACATTACACCTTTTATACCTTCTGTTCCAGGAGCTAATAATGGAGTTCCTTCTAATATAGCTTCTGTAAAGTTTATCATAACGTTAACATGTTGAGTCCCCCATTGATCTGGTATTTCAAATTCTTCAACATCGAACATATCTGACATACCTTCTCCTCTGAATAAATTAGCAACATCAGCAAATGTTAATCTCTTATTTAATTCATTTTCACTTTCTTTCATTCTCTTAACTGTTACTTTCTTACTTCCTTCAACTAATATCTTACCTTTGTCTCCGTGTATTTCAAATCTATCAGTTCCTAATATATCATGTGTACAAGTTATGAATGTTCCTGTAGCTCCGTTTGGATATTCAACAAATGCAGTAACATCATCTTCAACTACTATATTTCTGTGAGAACCAAATTGTAAGTTAGCTCTTACTTTAGATGGCATTCCACATATCCATTGCCATAAATCTAATTGGTGAGGTGCTTGGTTAGCTAAAACTCCTCCACCTTCTCCTGACCAAGTTGCTCTCCAGCTACTCGTATCGTAGTATGCTTGTGGTCTCCACCAAGTAGTTATTATCCAGTTAGTTCTTCTTATTTCCCCTATTTCTCCATTAGCTACTATTTCTTTTATTTTTTGATATAATGGGTTTGTTCTTTGATTGAACATCATACCAAATGTTAAGTGTGGCTTAGATTCTGCTAATTCATTCATTTCTCTAATTTTTTTAGTATAAACACCAGCTGGCTTTTCAACTAATGTATGTAAATCTCTATTTAATGCTTCTATAGCTATTACTGGATGGTCATAGTGTGGAGTTGCTATTAATACTGCATCTATTTCTTTACTATCTAACATATCTACGTAGTTATCAAAGAATTTAACATCTTTAGGTAATTTTTCTGAAGCCCACTCTTTCTTTTCTGGGTTAACATCACATACAGCTGTAAGTCTAGCATTCTTAACCTTTCCTTCTGCTAACCAAGTTGCATGAGATCCTCCCATTTGTCCTATACCAACTATCCCAAATCTAACTTCTTTCATGTTTTCCCCTCCAAAGTTATTTAATCTAAATTCTATTCTTTTTAGTATATCTACTAAAGATTTATGTTGAAGTGCATATGCACTTTCTCCATCTAATCCCTTGTCTGTCTTTATAATGTCATGAACATCTTCTAACTCTAAATCTTTTAATGAATCAAATATTACTAAGTGTGGCTCCATAGTTAAGAAACCTTCATATCCATTTCTTATAGCATCTGTTAATATTTCTTCTATTTTACCTTCACCTGTACCACATACAACATTTTCTTTGTCAGCTTGATTAGCATCTTTTATGTGGTAGTATTCTATATAATCTTTTAAAAGTTTATAACATTCTTTAGTATCTTCTTTACATTGAACAAAGTTTGCAAAATCAAATATTGCTTTGAAATTCTCTGAATCAACTTCTTTAAATATAGTTAAACATCTACTAGCTATATCACCATATATGTCTTTTTCATTTTCATGAAGAAGAATTATATTATATTTTTCTGCTATACTAGCAAATATTTTCAACTTCTTTATTACCTCATCTTTATAATCTTCAGGATTTTTATCCTTTGGAATATAAAAACTGAACATTCTAATATATTTACATTCTAGTATATTAGCCATCTCACAAAGTTTCTCTAATAAATTAACTTGCTTTTCAAATCCTTCTTCATCATCAATAAATACTTTTCCTATAGGAGAACCTATAGAAGAAACTTTTATGTTATATTCATCTAGCTTAGGTTTTATATACTCATTAAGTTCATCTATAGAGTATTCACTGAAATTCTTTTCATTTACACCCCTTATAGATATATAACTCATCCCTAGGTTTTTAACAGTTTCTAGCTGAGTATCAAAATCACTACTTATTTCATCTGAGAAACCAGATACATGTATATTTTTCAACATACATTCCCCCCTTATATCTCTTTTGTTATTTTTTTAACTTTAATTAATTTTAATATTTAATATGTAAGTTAATTAAGTATATATTTGGTATAATTCTAAAAAACATATTACATTTCTTATGAATTCGTTTTCCTTCATATTAGTATACTAGCATAGTGTTTTTTAATTCGCAATAAATATTCTTCTACATTATCTTACATCACTTAATTATAGTTATAGATTATTTTGATAATTTTAAAAATAATTTTTTTATTTCTACTATATTTTTTATTATTACATCATTCCTGGCATAGCATGATTAGATGTTTGTAAATCTACCTTATTTTTCTATATTTTAATAGTAAATTTAACTCAATCATAATCTTATATCTATGAAAAAAGATGGCTCTACTCTTTTATATAACCATCTTTTCTTCTTTATTCTTAATGTCTCTCTTGTTTTTTTCTTCATATATTACCTTTCTTCCTTGTTTAACCTTTTCATGTTCTTCATGCTTCATTTGGTATCCTAGCTCCCTAGCAAATTTCTTTTCTTCATGCTTTTTATGTCTTAATTACTTATGTTGCTCATGACGCGCTTCCATACATTCAATATCTTTTTTACTTCTTCAATAAATTTACTCATTTTCGTACCTCCTAAGATGATTTTAATAATATTCCTATTAAATATATGTTTACAAATTCCATTTTAACCTTATTATTATTTTTACATATAAAAGTAAACTACATTTTATGTAAAAATTTAATTTGTATATAAATAAAAAAAGAGTAGCAAATCGCTACTCTTTTTATTACATCATGCCTGGCATTCCTCCACCCATTCCTGGCATAGCAGGTTCAGATTCTGGTAAATCTGCAACTGCAGCTTCAGTAGTTAGGAATACTCCAGCTATAGATGCTGCATTTTGTAAGGCACTTCTAGTAACCTTAGTTGGGTCAACTATACCAACCTCTATCATGTTAACATATCTTTCATTTAATGCGTCAAATCCTACCTCAGGATCTTCATTAATTACCCTTTCTGTTATAACAGCACCCTCAAGACCTGCATTTATAGCTATTTGTCTTAATGGCTCTTCTAATGCTTTTCTTATTATCTTAGCACCTATTTGAACTTCGCCTTCTAATTCTAATACTAACTTATCTAAAGCTGGTATTACGCTAACTAAGGCTGTACCACCACCAGCAACTATACCTTCTTCAACAGCTGCTCTTGTAGCGTTAAGTGCATCTTCTATTCTTAATTTTCTTTCTTTCATTTCAACTTCCGTAGCAGCTCCTACTTTTATAACAGCTACTCCACCAGCAAGTTTAGCTAATCTTTCCATTAATTTTTCTTTATCAAATTCAGAAGTAGTTTCTTCTACTTGATGTTTTATTTGATTAACTCTATTTTCTATAGCAACTTTATCTCCAAATCCATCTACTATCGTAGTAGATTCTTTAGTTACTTTTACAGAACCTGCTCTACCTAACATAGTTACATCTGCTTCTTTTATGTCATATCCTAATTCTTCAGATATTACAACTCCTCCAGTAAGTGTTGCTATATCTTCAAGCATTGCTTTTCTTCTATCACCAAATCCAGGTGCTTTAACTGCAACAACTTCAAATGTTCCTCTTAATTTGTTAACTACTAATGTAGATAAAGCTTCTCCATCTACGTCCTCAGCTACTATTAATAATTTTTTACCTTGTTGAACTATTTGCTCTAGTATTGGTAATATATCTTGTATGTTAGATATTTTTCTATCCGTTATTAATATATATGGATCATTTAATACTGCTTCCATCTTATCTACATCTGTAACCATGTATGCTGAAACAAATCCTCTGTCAAATTGCATACCTTCAACAGCATCTAATTCAGTGTTCATAGTCTTAGATTCTTCAACAGTTATAACACCGTCTTTTCCTACTATCTCCATAGCTTCTGCTATTAATTTTCCTACTTCTTCATCTCCTGCAGATATAGAAGCAACTTGAGATATAGATTCCTTAGTTTCTATAGTTCTAGATTGAGATTTTAATTCTTCTACTGCAACTTCAACAGCTTTTTGTATACCTTTTCTTATTAAAACTGGGTTAGCCCCTGCTGTTACATTTTTTAACCCTTCTCTTATTATAGCTTGAGCTAAAACTGTAGCAGTTGTAGTACCATCACCAGCTACATCATTAGTTTTAGTAGCAACTTCCTTAACTAATTGAGCTCCCATATTTTCAAATCTATCTTCTAACTCTATTTCTTTAGCTATTGTTACACCATCATTAGTTATAAGAGGTGCTCCAAATTTTTTATCTAATATAACATTTCTTCCTTTTGGTCCTAAAGTAACTTTTACTGTATCTGCTAACTTATTTACACCTGTTTCTAACGCTTTTCTAGTATCTTGAGCAAATTTAATTTCTTTAGCCATAATTAACCCCTCCTATAAATTATTCAACTACTGCTAATATATCGCTTTGTCTTAATATTGTATATTCATTTCCTTCTATCTTAACCTCAGTACCTGCATACTTTTGGAATATAACTTTATCTCCTACTTTTAATTCCATAGTTATCTCTTTTCCGTCTACTATTCCACCTGGACCTACTTCTATAACTTCAGCCATTTGTGGTTGCTCTTTAGCTGTCCCTGGTAAAACTATACCACTTGCAGTCTTCTCTTCAGCCTCTAATTTCTTTATAACTACTCTATCAGCTAATGGTCTTATCTTCATATTTTTACCTCCTAGTAAATATTTATATGTAAAAATAAAAATATACTATAATAATTTATCACTCTCTAATAAAGAGTGCTAACAATTATTATAGTATATTAATT
>Skinner_p2__coassemble_1352_pt1 | contig 10729 bp, 2 predicted proteins | sample Skinner_p2__metabat2_high_PE_010 | metagenome-assembled genome bin Skinner_p2
TAAAATAGTATAGTGGTATTTATATACCATTAAAATAAGAATAGATAATTTAATAAATGAACAATGTTTTGGCGATATTAAATATTTTGCCTACACATCGTTCAAGCAAAGAGAATCTTATATATATATTAAATTTAAATGCACTATATTCTAAATTAAATATACATCAAACAATTATAAATTTTGTCATGGCATATCAAAGCTTCGATAATATTTGGTATGCCATAAAATAAAAAAGTAAGGAAAGGAGGATACAAGTTTTATGAAAAGAAAATTGGTTTCTTATATTTGTTTAATGGCTATTTTTATGGAATCTGTCCCAGTAAATGCATTATCTAATATTACTTCAGAGGTTATACCATTGGAAAGTTTAGAAAAGTCTCAATCAAATCAAGAGGTTACTGAACAAGAAGATGAAAACTTAGATAATAAAGAAGCTAATGCAGAAGTTAAAGAAGATGCTTCACAAGGAACAGAAAGTAAACCAAAACTAGAAGACAATGTATTTAATATGTATATACTAGATAAAATAGATGGTCAAATAGAAAATGAATTAGCATTCTCTATAGGCTTTGATGAAAAAGAAAGTAAACTTAAACTAAGTAATCAAAGTGAAAAACAATTATCTAAAGAAAATTTAGATACTATAATCTATAAAATTAATATATACGATAAAGAAAATAAAGAAAAATTAAATATAGAGCTTTTAGGTAAGGATACAGGAAATTCTAAAAAGCTAAATATACTTAAAGAAACTAAGTATGAAATTGGTGATACCATAAAAATAACTTCTTTTGACCCTAAAAATGGATTGAAGATATTGGGAGAAATCCAAGGTGATATAAAGAAAGAAAAACAAACAGATAACAAAGATGAAAAAGTAGAAGATTATTCTGATGGAGTTGACAATCTTGATTATCTTGATAATGTAAGGTTTGAAATAACAAAAACAAACCTAAAAACAGTATACAATGAGGCTCCAGTATTTGAAGGGTTAGATAAAGCAGATGAAAATCTAAATGGACTTAAGGTTACTGATGACCATGATGGTGTAATTCCTAATTCAAATGTAATTGTTACACAAGAAGGCGATTATATTATCTATCAAGTAACTGATAGTTGGGGAAGAACAGTTCAAACAACTAAGTCTAAATATGCTGTATATACTCAAGAAGGAGCACCAGAAACACCAGAAACATCAGAGCATACATTAGCAAATAACACTATAACTGTTAAAGGTATACCATTTGTTGTTGGAGAGACAACGAATGATGTAAGATTTAAAATAAATTTTGACACTGAGCATCATACAATTACTATTACTGACCAAGATGGAAAAATATTTAGTGCTAGTAATGCAGAATATTTTAAATTTGCTTTACATGGTAAAAATGGTAAGGTAAAACATGAAGTAACTTTAAATGGTAGAGATAGAAGTGATAGTAAAAAGCTAGATGCTATAAATAATATCCAATATGAAATAGGAGATTATATAAGTATTTGGCATGAAGAATCAGAATCTAAACTTAATATTGCAGGTAATGTAGCAGATGATCAAGCTCCTGATCAAAGACATGACTTTAGCAGTGGTATATCAAAAGAAAAGTTAGAAAGAAGATTTAGGTTAAATGAATCTGGATTAGAATTAGTAACTAATGAAGCACCACAAATAAATGGTGCAGATAGACCATTAGATATTAAAAGAGGAGATACTAGTGTAGATTTGCTAGATGGTGTAACTGTTTATGATGAACTTGATGGAGAAATACCAAATAGTGAAATAAAAATTGAAGACTTAGACATTAACACTGCAGGTGTATATAACGCTAAATATATAGTTGAAGATAGCTGGGGTGTAAAAGCTGAAGTTATTAGAACAATTACAGTTAGTGATACAAATGATATCGATGGATTTAAATTTGATATTATGACTAAAAATGGCTCTGAAAGGTTATTTACAGTAGGGTTTGATGAACTGCTACACGAAATAAAAATAACTAACAAGGCTAATTCTGGAAGAATAGATAGCTTAAGTAATGAAGATGCTTTTATTTTCAAGTTATACAATCAATTTGGGAAAATAAAGAAAATCTTTAAAATAAAAGGTAATACAGATATAGGAAACAGCAACGTATTAACTTCAATGAATGGATATAAATATGTTGATGGAGATTATGTTTCTGTTTCTGTAGCAAATAAATCACGTGGAATACAAGTTCATGGAAATATACAAATTGAAAACAAAAATGAGCAAGAGCAAAATCCTAATCCAGAACCAGAAACTGGCGGTGGAACAGAAGGTGGAAATACGGCACCTGAACAAACACCAGAACCAACACCACAACCTGGAGATGGGACTCAAAATGGGTCATCAACAACTGATCAAGAATCGGGAACTGCTCAATCACCTGAGGTTGCAAATCATAGTGAAAGTGTAAATGATAGTGACTATGTTGACGATCCTATTCAAAACTTTGAAGACCTAGAGCATACAAGATTTAGGCTTAAAGGTGGAAAAGTAACTGCTATATACAACGAGGCTCCTCAAATAAAAGGTGTAGAAGATAAAACTATCAAAAGAGGAGAAAAATTTAATCCTTTACAAGATGTAACTGTAAGTGATGACCGTGATAAGGATATGTCAGAAAAAGATATAAAAATTACTTATCCAAAAGGAATTACTGATGATAATTTACACTTAACTCAAGGTAAGCATATAGTAAAATATAGGATAAAAGATAGTTGGGGTCGAGAAACAGTAGTAAATCGTACTGTAATTGTAGATCCTAAAAATGAATTAGAAGAAAATCAGATAACATTAAAATCTAATTCTGAATCAAGTGCTGATAAAGATATCTTAAAAATAGGCTTTGATACTATCAACAATCGTTTAAGAGTAAGATTATAATAAATATTTAGTTGTAGAAGGTAATAAACAGGATACAGCTTTAAAAATAACTATATACGGAAACAATAAGAAAGAAAAAAGTAAGTACGAGTTAAAACAGGAAACTAGACTTACAACAAAAGATATTGATGAAATATCTAAGATGTCTTATGTGGATGGTGATTTAATAGCTGTAGAAGTATATGATGCAGAAAATGGAGTATCTATAACTGGAGAGATACTTACACCTCAAGCTAATTATAACGAAGGATTTAAACCATTAGAAGAACATGATAAATTACCAGAAGATATTATGAAAAATACAAGATTTAAAATATCTAATAACGGACTTGATGATGAGTATAACGAAGTGCCTGAAATAATTGGGGCAGATGAAGTTATGGTAGTAAAAAATCGTAGATTTGACCCAAGATTAGGTGTTTCAGTAGAGGATGAAGATGAGGATCTAGGTTTTAGAATTGAAAATAATGGAATTTTAGATACTTCAGAAATAGGAACACATACTGTAACATACTGGACAGTTGATAGTTGGGGAAGGACTTCAAGTGTAGGAAGGGTTGTACATGTTGTTCCTGAATATGCCGATACTCAGATAGAGTTAAAAAATACAACTACTAAATCAACTGAGAAGTCTTTAATATCTATTGGAATAAATAGATTTGGTAACAGATTTGTTTTAAACAGTGAAGTAGTAGAAGACGCTCAACCTCCACAACCTGAAACTCCAGAAGGTGATGGAAATGTACCAAGTGTTCCAGAAGGGGAACAAAGTGCACCACCAGATGGGGACACAAGTACACCAGGTTATACAGTACCTGAAACATTAAATGCTTCAACGGGTGAAGGGACAAGTACTACAGTACCTGGAGGAGAACAAAATCATTCAGTACCAGAGAACAATTCACCAGATGGAAATGGAAATGTAGGTCAAGATGGTCAAACACCTCCACAAACTGATGAAAGTTTACCAAATGAAGGTACGCAAGATGAGAATATTATATTTAAATTAACTGTATTTAATAATAATAAAGAAGTAAAGCAATTTACTTTAAGAGAAGGTGAAACTATAACTTCTCAAAAGAAAAAAGAGTTAGAAGATATAGTATTAGGAGAGGGATATACATTTAGTATTTGGAGTAAAAATCATAGTAATCTAAGTGTAAAAGGTAAGATTACTAAAGATACAGAAACTACTCCTAATAATCCTTATTTTACAAATGCTGATTATTCTGATGGCATAGATAGTAAAGATTTAATGGACAATGTTAGGTTTACTATAAATGGAGAAAATCTACAAGCACTTTATAACTCTAAACCAACTATAACTATTTCTAATAATAATGAAGTAGGAAACGGTGGTAATGTAGAAAGTAATCCTGAAGGAACTACACGTACAGGAGAAACTACTCCAGATAGTGAGCAAAATACAGAACCATATGACGCTAATGCTATTATTATGTATAGAGGAGAAACTCAAAACCTTAAAAAAGGAGTATCTGTAGATGATGATAGAGATGGTCAGCTAGATTTATCAGGATTAAAGATTACTATAGATGGTAAAGAATTTACTATATCTAATGAAGAAGATAAAAAAGCTGTTAGAGATAAATTAGAGAAACTTTCATTAGAAGCTTCTACTAATGGTACAGTTTATACAGGAACTCTTAAATATAAAATAGCTGATAAATGGGGTAGATTATCAGATGAAGTAAATAGACAGATTGTTATAAAGCCTGGGATGGATAGACATGAAATTTTACTTAGAGGACGTATGAATATAGGCTCAGATGATTTCTTTGATGCTATTAAAATAAAATTTGATACTAGAACAAAAAAATTCAAATTTTTACACAGGGAAGATAAAAAATTTGGATGGCATGGTAGAAATTTTGAAATGTATAGCTTTCAAATTTTAGGGAAAGATGGAACTAGCAAAGGTAGATGGACATTTACTGCTGATGATAATGCTACTAATGAAAAGTATAATGATATTCAAACTATAGATATACAATATGGAGATAAAATAAAACTGACAACTAACCAAGGACCAAAGCTTTCTATAAGTGGTGAAATTCATAACACGGGAAATGATTACACTGATGGTGTAACAGGTCATATGATAGCAAATACAGAGTTTGTAGTAACACCAAATGGTTTAGTTGAAAATTATGTTGAATCAATACAAATTCCAGAAGGTAAAAATATGATATCTATTCTTACAGGATTTGTTGGTACTGTATACTTTAATATAACTTACAACCCAGCAACTAAAAGGCTTGTTGTAGAATCTGGTAACCCTAAAGAACCACTTGAATATAGACATAATAATACAACTATAACAAGATTTGAATTTTTTAACCCTAATAGTTCACGCAAAAGGGAGTTTAATTTATATGGTAATCAAAGAAATGATAGTGAGGAGGTAAAACGATTATTTCAAGACTTTGAACTAAATCCAGGTGATTATTTTACTATGGTGCCACTACATGAACCTAATAAAAAATTATTTAGAATATTAGGTGAAATGGAGACTGAAGGTAATCCTGAAGATTTCTCTGATGGTGTGGATAATATAGAGGAAGCTAGATACACTAGATTCTATATAACAGATACAGGAAAGTTTAAAGTAGTTCATAATGAAGCACCAGTTATAAATGTTGAAAATGAAGAAGATGGTGTAGTAAATATTCCACTTGGAGAAGAATTTACTCCAGGTACAGGTGTAACAGTTAAAGATGATAAAAAAGAAGATATACGTGTAACTTCAAGAGGAAATGTAAATACAAATGCAATAGGAAACAATCAGGTTACTTATACAGCAACAGATAGTTGGGGAAGAGAAACAACAAAAACAGTAACTTACAAAGTAAGACCAAAATCATTCTTTAACAAAATTAATGTTTATACAAAATCTGATACAACTAATCCAGGTTTTGAAATAAGCTTTGACAATGAAACTAATAAGTATACAGTAAAAACTTATTCTGATAAAGTTATGGATTCTCATGATAACTCAGAACCTGTATTTAAGATTTGGATACTTAGTAGCGATAATAGTGTTAAAGGAAAAGCTGAACTATTAGGACATGACCAAGCTAACTCTAGTAAGCTTAATGTATTAAATAATGTTGATTATGCTCCTGGAGACAAGATTAAAGTTTGGAGATATAGTAACTCAGATAATGTAGACACTCTTAAAATAACTGGACCAATATTAGGAAATAAGCGTCTGGAAGATTATTCAGATGGTATTCAACATATTGACAATATTAACAATGTTGTATTTGAAGTAACAGATGGTGGATTTAGATCTATTTATAATCATGAAGCAGAAATTAATGGTGTTGAAGATAAAGTTGTTTATATAGGCGATAATTTTGATCCAAAAGACGGATTAGAAATAGAAGACGCAGAAGATGGACAGATAGATATAAATGATATGGATAAAGTAGAAATTGAACATAATGTCAAGACTGATAGAACAGGAAAGTATGAAGTAACATATACAGTACGTGATAGTTGGGATAGATATTCTCAAAAAACAATTACTATACATGTTGTTTCTAAATCTACAAAAAATACATTTGAGTTTTATCAAGATTCAGATACTACGAATGATACAAACACTCCTAGTGAAAAATTATTTACTATTGGACTAGATTATGAAACAGGTAAGTATAAAGTTGACATTCCTTCTAACTCTAATATTGATAAACCATTTGATTCTGAACATCCAACTGAGCTTTATGCAAAGATAGTTGTTTATGATAGGTATGGTAAAGTCCTTAAAGAGGTTGAGCTTTTAGGAAATGATACGCCAAACTCAGAAAAACTAGCTGAATTAAATAAAGTTGATTATGGGGCTAACCAAACTATAAGTTTATACCATAAAAAACCGCAAAAAGTAGTTATAAAAGAACAGGTATTAAGTAGTGAAGGTACAATATCTCGTAGTTCATATGATGATGGATTTGATGATAAAAATGAAATGGAACAAACTCGTTTCAAAATTACAGATAATGGACTATTAGCAGTAAAGCATAAAGATGCTGAGTTTACATGGCGAAATCAAAGCTTAACTATCACTAGAGGAGATGACGTTGATTTACGTGAAGATGTAACTATAACTCATCCAACAGATGAAGTTCAATTAACAGATGTAACGATTGAAAACTTTAATAAGTTTGAAATGGGAACTCAAATTGTAACATATAAGTATGTAGACAGTTGGGGGATTACATCAACGGCTACTAGAGAAGTTATAGTAAATCCAATAAATGATTTAGAAGCAAATGTAGTAGAAATAATTAATAATAGTAGAAACCATAAAAAAGTGGGAGAAATATCTTTTGATACAATAAATATGAAGCTATATGCTAAATTTGATAAATCAAATTTAGAAGGTATAGAAGATAGTGATTTATTAACAATATCATTATTTGATATGAGTGGAGAATCAAAACATGATATTACTATTACAAAACAAAGTATAATGGATGGTAGTACACAAAAAGAAATAGAAAAAATGACATTTGACTATGATGATTATATATCATACAAATCTTATGATAGTGATAATGGTTTTGCTATTAGAGGAAATATCAAAGATCAAAAAGAAGAGTATGATGATGGTGTTCAAAATAAAGATCATATAGAGAATGTTAGATTCATTATTGAAGAAGCTGGACTTAAATCTAAGTATAATAATGCTCCAGTAATTAAAATTAATGGTGAATTAGAAACATATAAAGGTGAAGAACCAGACTTTACAACTGGAGTTACTATAACTGATGATATTGATAAAACTATAGATCCAAACAATATAACTATTGTTGAAGATTTTAGTACTGAAACATTAGGAAAACAAACAGTAACATACAGAGTTGAAGATAGCTGGGGAAGACAAGGTACTGCTACACGTGATGTGTGGGTTAAATCCCTTGTTGATACTAATAAAGCAGGATTCTATAACTCAAGAGGTCAACTTATATTTGCTATAGGGTTTAATAGTAAAACAAAACACTATACTTTAGAAAAAGGAATAACGAAAGGTCCTATAGTTCCTGAAGCTAATGATGAAGTTGTTATAAAAATTCATATATTCGAAGATGATGGAAGACCAGTATATACTATTCCTATAAGAGGTAATAAATCTATTAATGCTTCGTATATAAATCTTTTACCATTAATTAAATATAAGTATGGTAGATCTATAAATATTGAAATCTTAGATTATGACAATGTTAAATTTAAAGGTGATGGAGAATATTTCAAAGATGGATTTGAAAAACCTGATGAGATAGACTATAACGAACAGTTTATAACAAAAGAAAATAGAGATTACCTTGATAATGTAAGATTTAAGATAACAGAGCTTGGAATGCAAGCTATGTATAATAAAGCACCTAAAATTGAAATTGAAAAAGGTGAAGAAGGAACGACAAATTTAGAAAGGGATAAGTATAAAACTTTAGATGAATATAATCTTCTTGAAGGTGTAACTGTATCTGATGATAGAGAGGAACTTTCTAAAGAAAATATAGTTATAACAAAAGTCGAAAATTCATCATCTACTGAGGGAAATGAAAGTTCTGAGGCAAGATCATCTACAGAAGTAACACCTGATGATGAAAATGGTTCAAATGAACAAGGAGGAATAGATTCTGAAACAGCACCTTCTAATGATAATGTACTTAATAATGAAAATGCTAATAAAAAGTTAGTATTAGGTACAAATAGGATAACTTATCATATAAAAGATGGTTGGGGTAGAAAATCAGAAGAAGTCACTAGAACTGTTAATATTTCTCCGAGTATCAATAAAAATATTATACAATTTGAACGCTTTGTTTATAAAAGCAATACAAATATACAAATTCCAGAAAGAGAACTTGCTGTTGAGCTAAGATTTGACCATGCAAGTAAAACTATTAAAGCAAACAAGGTTAATGATGGAAATTTTGGTAAGCATGGTGGGGATCTTACCATGTACAGAATTGAAATAGGAGACAAATCTAACCCATCAAGTAAATTTGCGTATAATATAAAGGATAATCATTCAGCACAAGGTTTTGTAGATGCATTCAATGATGAGGGTTTAGAGTTTAAATATGGAGATACTATTAAAATGACTACTACACAAGGACCAATGCATAAAATTCAAGGTCCTGTAATTGGTGGAGGAGAAGATTATTCTGATGGAACGCATCTTAGTTATATTCTTGCTAATACAACATTTACAATAACAGAAAATGGACTTGAAGCCGAAGTTATAGATAATTATCAAGATAGAGAAAGAGAAAATACTATTACTTGGTTAGCAGGATATAATGGTTTAGTTGGATTTAGAATGACATTAGATCGTCAAACTATGACATTAGATATAAAAGATAAAGACCAAGAAAAACATATTGACACTGAAGACCACTCTGGTAAACCTGTATTTTCTATTAAACTTTTTGATGCTAATGGAAATCAAAAGTATAACACTGGACAAAGTCGAACAGATGACTATGGAGTATATGATGGAAGAGATGAAGTGAATAATTCTGTTGTACCACAATATCACGGTATGGAATTTAGTGTAGGAGATTACTTTGAAATAAAAATACCTAAGACATCTAGATCAAAAAACTTAAGAATAAGTGGTCATATGAAAATAGATAAACGTATAGATGAAGAATATGAAGATGGTATTGACAATACAGACTGGATAGACAATATTAGATTATATATAACAGATAATGGTCTTGAAGCTAAGTACAATGAAGCACCAGTAGTAACTGGAGCAGAAGATGGTATTTTAGTAAAGTATAGAGATAATAAACTTCCAGATGTAACTATTAAAGATGACCATGATAAAGATGGTACTATCAAGCCAGAGGTTATTGGTGATGTAAATACTATGCAGATTGGTGCATATATGGTAAGTTATAAAGCTACTGATTCTTGGGGACGTTCTTCTGAATTTGATAGATTCGTAGTTGTTCAGGCACCACCTAGGATAGAACTAAACAAGGGATCAGACTTAACCTTAGAGTTAGGATCTATGCCTCAAGATAAAGTCGATTATTATCTAAAAGAAAGATTAGTTGCAATAACTGATGAAGAGGATGATAGAGATGGAAAGGATCTTAAGATAACTATAGATGATGATGGATTTGATCCAGATAAAGTTGGAAGTTATGATATTACTTATACAGTAGTAGATTCAGATGGACATAAAACTATAAAGGAAATTACAGTTAATGTTGTAAGAAGTATAAATGTTTCAGTTCCTACTACTATTCCATTCCAAGTAGTAACAAACTTAAAGGATAAGAGTAAAGATCCATTTATATCTGGGGTGTTAAACTTAAAGAATAACCTTACTAGTGAGGTAGATGTATTTGTTGAATCATTTACTAAACAAACTAATTCAGGTGAACTTGAATTAGTAGACCCAGAAGCATATGATTGGGAAGACCTATCAAGTACAGAAACTATGAAAAAAATGGCATTAGGTATGTATGTAAAATCAGGTCTTACTGGTAAATCACCATTTGTGAAGGAAAGTCCTTTATGGCTTAAACCAGGTGAGACAAATGATATACCGTTAGGTAGAATACCTAGAGCTCAAAGTATCGGAGATCCTTCTGTATGTAAATTAAGTTTTACTAGTAAACATGGTAAAAACTTCATCGGGGGAAGATCTAAAGGTAAGTTTAATTTAGTATTTAGATTTGAATAAAATATAGAAATAGCTATGAGATAATTTATCTCGTAGCTATTTTTTTGTATTAGGAATACCACAGGTTATACCTGTGGTTCTAAAAGGCTTTT
>Skinner_p2__coassemble_1363_pt1 | contig 10659 bp, 14 predicted proteins | sample Skinner_p2__metabat2_high_PE_010 | metagenome-assembled genome bin Skinner_p2
ATGATATAAAGTATATTACTATAGTTGAGAATTAATTAAATTACAAAATTAATAAAGCACGAACAATTTGAAGCAATCTATAAAAATAACCACATCTTAGAATTCAATATATTGAAAATACTAATGTGTGGTTATTTTTATGCCATATTTATCACGAAGAAAGCTAACATAGCCTAACTTTTTATATAAGTCAGAAAAAGCTACACTATCATGTATATTGCCAGGAGTTATATGAAAGTCTAAAATAAAATTATTTTTATCACATGCTGTATGAGATAAATATGCGAAGCATTTTTCCTTTTCATTTTTAAAGAACATCCCACTATCTTTATCTGTTTTACTCTCTATTTTTTGTTTTTTTTTACACTTAAATCAGGTTTAGCTAAAGGTTTTTTACCATGTTTTAATCTATCTTCATTAATTTCTTTATTCAATAAATCTTGATATTTCTTTGCTTGCATATCAATTTCTATTTTATTGTATTTCTTTTTATTTGCACTTGCTTTTATATGAGTAGAATCTATGAAAATATTAGATGAATCAATAAATCCATTAAGCGTAGCTTGAGCTAATATTTTTTTGAATATAACCTCAAATAAATCTGTATCTTTAAATCTTCTTTCATAATTTTTATTGAATGTAGAAAAGTGTGGTATTTTTTCTGTCAAAGAATAACCTAAAAACCATCTATATGCAACATTAACCTCTATATCTTTTATAGTTTGTCTCATTGATGGTATTCCAAATAGGTATTGAATTAACACAATTTTTATTAAAACAACTGAATCTATGCTAGGTGCACCTAACGGTGAGTATAAATCTTTTACTTCATCATAGATAAATTCAAAATTAATTGCATTTTCAATCTTTCTGACTAAATGATTTTTGGGAACTAAACTATCTATCGTAATATATTGTTCTTCATTTCTAAAATTATTTTCTCTTATTGTTAACATTTTTATCACCTCATATAAGAGTATTGACAAAAATAAAAGAGTGTAGACTTTGTCTACACTCTGAAATCATATAAAAAATAGCTACAATATGTAGCTATTTTTTATATGATTATTTATTACAAATATATATTTTAGTACTTAGATTGAAATTCAATTCCATCCAAAATAATATTAAGTCCTTTTAAAAACTCGTCATCTAAATTTAAGTTAAAACCTGGAATATCTATCTCCATAATAGAACTATTAATATTAGACGGTATGGACTTAAATGATATTTCATCTAATACAAATGATATTACATAATTATTAATTAAGTTCGAGGCTACGAAGATTTTTTTATCTGGAATACCTAAATCAGTAATAAGTTTTACTACATGATTAATAAGTTTTTGTCTTCCAGGAGTAATTGGTGGTGTTAACTGCATTATCTTTGCTGAATCCTGTATAGAGTTTAATATATCTCTATATTGACTAAGAATATAGACTAATTCTTCACGAGATGAAGAAAAAATCTTACTGTAATCGCATTTTTGACAAATATATTCAGAGATATATAATAAAACCTCATCTTTGTTTTTGAAGTACCAATATAAAGAAGATGCTTTTATTTCTAGTTTATCTGCTAAACTACGCATAGATAATTTATTTAATCCATCGGTATTTAATATTTTTATAGCAACCTCAATAATAGTATCTTTGTTTAGTGGTGTACGTTCAGACATAAATACACATCCTTTCTTACAAAACAAGTATATCAAAAAAAATAATATAAATAAATAAATAAATAAGCGTTGCATCTAACGGCGTTAGATGTTATTATATAAGAAAAATAACTAACACTGTTAGATGGAGGTTGGAAATGTTTAAGAAGAATAATAAAGAAAATAACAAGATGGATAAATATGATATTGCAATAGGATTATTTTATGGTGCATATTTAATGTTAGCAATAGCTATATTTTTCGTAGTTGGATTAATATATAATGATGTCGTTGTATGGGCTAGTGCATTCATGGGATGTACATTTGGATTTTTATTTTTAGGACTTATTACACAAGGAATTATTACTATTTTAAGAAAGAGTAATAATTAATAAGTTAGTGAAATTACAAGTTTTATAGTTAAAAAAGATGGTTAACAAAATCATATTTTAAGTAAATTAAATGAACAATTTTAATATAATACGAACTACTTACAACAAATTAAATAACCATACCTGAGTATATATTGAAATTACTAAGGTATGGTTATTTTTTATTATAATTATCACGAAGTAAGCTAACAGAGCCAAAGATTAAAATTTATTATTATAATATACAGAGGAAATAGTTTAAAGTATTAATAATATCATTAATATTCTTTATGGGTAACATATAGAAAAATACTATTGATATTAATTTACTTATATTGTAAAAATTATATAAATGATTTAATAGAATAAAATGAATTAAAAATATTTACAAATATATATTATATTCTTGATATAGAATTTAAAAGATAATGAAAAGAGATGTTGGTAGAAATACTAATATCTCTTTTTTAGTGCAAAAATTAAAGGAGGAAGAGAAGATGATTAACTTATGGAAGAAAGATAATTTAAACTTATTATCAGAATATCCAAAGGAAGTAGTTAAAAATGTGGATAACGTTATCGCTATATTAAATGAATCTTATGGAGATAACAGGAAATCAACAGATGATGGTGGATATGTATGTGTAATTGAGGATATTGAAGAAGTAGAGTATTTAAAAGTAAATGTATTAAAGGGGTTAGTAGAAGAGTTCAGTGATGTTATATATGAAGATAATGTTGATAAATACAGTTCAACATTATACTTATTATCTAGCGATTACTCTATTACTGTAATTACTAAGAATAAAGTAACAGATGAATTACTAAAATAAGTATTTGCACTATATATGCATAGATGCTTATTTTGATTTACAAGTAAGAAATACATAAAATATTAATAGTTAAAAGGAGAAGAGTATATGTGGACATTAATAATAGCATTTGTTTTAAGACTTATAGCAGAAGGGTTAGATCCTAGTGAAGCTGTAAGTAAAGCTAGTTCAAAATATGGAGTTTCATCAAGTGATATATGGGATAGGTTATAGGTTGAATAATCAACAGTAGATGAATTTTGTGCAAACATTAAGAAAAATATTAAGTCTTAGATTAAGTATATAAGCTAAGACTTTTTCTATGTACCTATGTAATTAACCAGGGCTAACAGGGCTGAGAAAATAAAGCCCTAGAAGCCCTAATAAAAAATGCAAGAGTAGTGGAGGCAAATATGATAAAAATAAAATCAGATATTTTGAATAGATTGTTCTTCAAGGAACTTCAACAACTAATAAGAAAATATAATGAAATAGATAGTAGTACACAAGAAGTAATAGAATCAATAATAAATCATATAAATGATGAAAAATTAGGAGAATATTTATTAAATAATCCTAGTAAGTTAGATGAGATAGTAAGTGTAATAAAGATAAAAAATATAGATATGGATGTTATTCCATTTTTTATTTGGTACAACTCAGATATAAAAGATATGAGTATAGAAAATGCTATTATTAATTATGAAACATTAGATATAAATGGATACGTAGAAATAGAAGAATACTTAATATATAGAAGTGAGAAAAACTTAAAAGAATATGCTAAAGAAGCTTTAGAAACAATGCTAGATGATGAACATACAATAGATAGATTGTTTGATAAAGACATGATAATAGACTTTTGGTTAAATAAAACTGATAAGTATGAGGTTATGGATGAAATACTTGAAAATGATGATTTAGAAGATGTATTAGATATTAATCCAGAATATGCATTTAAGGTTGGAAGTGGTATAGAGTACAAATACTCGTTAGTAGAGTATTAAGATACAGATAGGAGTAATAATATATGTTTAATAAAGAAAATAGATATATAACTAATGGAGTTAGAAGAGAATTACCGATTGAGGTAATTCTTTTAATTTATAATGAAATAGATGAATTAATATCTAGTAAAAAAGAATTAGATTACTTACAAGTATTCAATATATCTGTAATAGATAGGGATAGTGGATTAATAGAAATAGAGCATAGTCAAGAAGTACCTTTATATAAGAAAACTATGTTTATAAATAATAAGGAAGTAAAAGAAGATACTAGGATATTTGTGATAGATGAAGAGGTACATTCAGTAATGTTATTATCATCAGAATATTAAAAGGAGATATTGATAATGGCTAAAAGAGAAGAAGTATTTGAAAAAGAAACTAAGTATTGTAAGATAATTAAGAGTGTTGACTTAGTAGATGGTGATGAAATATTTTCATTAGAAAAAATATATATAAAATCATTAAAAAGAGAAGAAATTAGGATAGCACTATATAAAAACTGTAGAGATAGAGAACGTAAATTTATAGCACGAGCTGTTGATATAGAAATAGAAAAGTTAATAACACTAATTTCTTTAGGTATAAAATCAGGTATATTGGACAAAAACTTCAAAGAAAAATTGATGTAATGTATATAAACATTATATTTCAACGTTTAAATTAGTTCAAACTTAGAACTAACTAATTAGTAATAAAATAATAATAATTTAATACAAAATAATTAGAATTAGTAATAAGTTTAATATTAGTTTATATACTAAAAGTAAGATTCAAGTATTCAAATCTTACTTTTAGTATTATTATGAATTTGCTTTTTTTATTTTAATTAGAATTCTATATATTTTATATATGTTAGCTAAATTAGGATTTAGAATTTGAATGTAATTATGCCCAGTTATACACATAAGATTAGATTTACCCCAAAAATCTGAAATTAACTCATATAGGTAGTTTTCATATCCATTATCTACATTTATTAAAAGAGTATATATACCTTTGCTGTCAATTTGTCCATCATTAGAAACATAGTTTCCATATATCATAGGCTTATATATTTTACAATCATGTTGTGAAAAGAAATTAATCAATGCTAATTTTCTATTTTTTTTAATAAAGTCTTCATAGTAACCGTCATTATTTTTCTTTATGCAATTAGTGTTAAATAGTCTAGATATTGAAGCTTGAGAAAGATATATTTGTTTGTCAGCTAAAAACTCTTCTACTTGTTTATGACTCTTAAATTTTTCATTTATTAGATTCTTTTTTATTATATCTAATGCTTTAAGTTCATCCTGTTGTTGAATTTTTTTATTTTTGTCCATAAGTTTAATCCTTTCAAATAAATTTTTATATCCAATTTAATGCATATTTACAACAAGCTAAAAGTATCAACTTGTCGAAAATAAGGAGTTGTATGATAACAGAGTTATCTTATCAATAAGGCTTGAATAAAGCAAGTATTTTATTTAAATATAGTGAATATATAAGATACGTTAAATTTTGAAAGTGTTGAAAATACTAGCATTGGGTGATAAAATCATATTTGTAATAAGGAACTTAAAGTAAAAAATATATAAGTTAATAAGAAGTAAGGAGGTATAAAAAATAGCACATTGAAAACTAAATATAACAAAATAAGGAGGTAATTTCTTGGAACTAATACTAAATGAAGCTCAAAGATATATTGATATGGGGTTACCAATAATACCAAATAAGTATAAAGGTAAAGCTCCATTAAAAAAAGCTTGGGCTTCTTGGGCACAAACTAGCAATCAGGATCTTTCAGATTGGCAAAGGGATTATGGTAAATTTAATCTTGGTTTAGTTACAGGATCAAATTCTGGAATACTAGCAATAGATATTGATGGACAACAGGCATATGATGATTTTTATAATGAATACAGTGAATATACAAATAAGACTTGTATGTATAAGACATCAGAATATGGATGGAGAATACTTTTTAAGATACCAAATGATAAAGAATTAAAGAGTAAATCTCAAAGGTATGAAGGAGAGCATCAAGAAATATCATTTTTAGCAAATGGTAAGCAAACTATAATACCACCATCTGTACACCCATCAGGTTATCGTTACGAATGGATTGAAGGTCATTCAATATTTGATATAGAAATACAGGAATGTCCTAAATCAATAATAGAATTATTAGAGGATAAGGTTAAAAAAACTAATAATAAGCCTAAGAAAGAGAAAAATGATGTTAATATCCCTATTAATATAAATAATAGTCAAAACAATAATATTTATATTAATTATATAATGAATAAGTTTGGAAATAAGTGTGAAAGATTTAAAGAATCTATTCGTATACAACGAAATGAAGGTCTTAGTGAAGAAGAGTGGTTTAATTGGATATCTGTATTTTCATCTGCAGGTTTACATGAAATGGCTAGAATATTTTCTACTTTATCACACAAGCATGATAAAAGAAGCGATTCTAGAATAGATAAATTAAAATCAGATAAAGTTTTTCCAATTAGATGTACTACATTAGGATGTGATTGTTGTGATATAACTACTTGTTACGGTAATGTTAATTATAATAAAGATAATGAAATTACAAATAGTCCTGTTACATATCTAAGTAAAATTAGTAACATTATGCCACCTAAAGATGCTATATATAGTGATATACTAAAAAAGTTTGAAAATATAGAGGATTATACCATAGATAAAAAAGGTAGAGTAGTTGCATATCCTAAAGGAGACAAACCATTAAGAATAGTTTCTAACTTTGTCATTGTACCTGAAAAACAAATAATAAGAGATGATGGGGAAGAAAAAGAAGGAGAAGTATTAGTACATGGACTACTTGAAGGTGGTAAAAAATTATCACAAGTAAATACTAGTATTAATGCTTTAATGAATTTAGAGTTTGTTCCTATTAAATGGGGAATAATGCCATATATTTCATCGGGGACTGTTAATAAAGAAAGTATTAGAGTTATTACTCAACAGTTATCAAGGAACATAGAAACTGAAATTACTTATACTCACTTAGGATGGACTAAAGATGATGAAGGTAACTTTATATATTTACATTCAAATGGAGCAATAGGAAAAACAAATGTAAATGTAGATATAAATGAGAACCTATCAAAGTACAAATTACCTAGTAGTACAGAAGATAAAAATAAAGCCTTGTTTGCAACATTAGGTTTTTTAGATGTATGTGATACTTCAATAACTGTTCCATTATTAGCTATGACATACTTATCTCCATTAGTTAGTATAGCAGAAAAGATAGGAAGAACACCTAATTTTATTATATGGATATATGGTTTAACAGGATCTAGAAAAACATCTTTGGCACTAGCAACATTAAATCATTTTGGTGATTTCACATCAAACACACCACCAGCTACATTTAAGGATACTCATAACTCAATTGAAGTTAAAATGTTCTTAGCTAAAGATTCATTAATAGTAATTGATGACTTTCATCCTGGGGTTGACTCTGTTCAATCTAGACAAATGAAGTCTACCGCAGAAAAAATACTAAGAAATTATGGTGATCGTATTGGTAGGTCTAGAATGAATTCTAATATGGGATTAAATAAAACCTTTAAACCTAGAGGTCTTGCAATAGTAACAGGTGAAGATTTACCAAATGGTACATCTAGTACAGCTAGATTTATTGGTATAGAAGTTAAGAGAGATTCTATAGATTTAGATAAGTTAACAGAAATACAAGATAATCATGAATTATTAGGTGAAGCTATGTTGCTATATATTCAATGGATAAGTAAAAATGAAGATAGAATTCAGGAATTAATATTACAATATCTTGATGCATCTAGAAGAATATTTAATACAAATACATCTCATGCAAGGATAGGAGAAGGTATTTCTTGGTTATATGTTGGTTTTAAGATTTTTCAAACATTTATGCATGAAGAATTAACAGAAAATTCGGAAAATATATCTAAGTTAGATAGTGTATGTAATAATGCTTTAAATATAGTGATGGAAAATCAAATTAAGCTATACAAAAAGCAAGAAATAGAAACTGTATTCTTAGAAGCTTTAGAGGAACTGATAAATACCAATAAAGTATATCTTATAGATTTAAGTGAAAATACTGATGAAATTATATATCAAGGTAAGTTTATAGGCTATAAGGATGATGAATTCTTATATATACATGATGCTACAGTTTATGGTGAAGTAAATTCATTTTTAGGAAAGAGAAATGAATCTTTAAATATAAGTATGGATGCTTTACTAAAGATATTTAGAGATAAAAATATGATAAAAACTGAAACTAATCAGTTAAAACCTAAAAAGTTAGTACCAGTAGATGGCAATAAAAAAAGACTTAGGTTAGTTCATTTAAAGAGAGCTAATTTAAATATATAAAATTATAAGTTTGGAGGATTTAAGAGTATGAAAAATACAGAAGAATTAAGAAAAGATTTTATACCAGAAGAGGGAGAAGATTTATTTACTAAAGAGCCAAGTATACTAGATACATTTTATTTAGTAAGTAATGAGGAGTTTATATTACCAGAAGGTAAATGGTTAAAAGGAACACTAGAATCTATGTCATTAGGAAGAGGTTTTAGTAAAGATGGAAGAGAGTTTCCACAAATAAGATTTACATTTATAGTAAAAGACAAAGATTCTGAATGTAGTGAGATTGCAATATATACATGTAGACAAGATATACCATTACAAAGAAATCAAGATCTACAAAGGTTACTGTCAGTTTTATTAGGATATATACCTAGAGGTAATATAAATCTTAAAGAGTTGCTAGTAGGAAAGGTAGCTACTTTTAAGATTAAGAGTTATGTTACAAAAGATGATAAAGTTACAAATTATATTACAGAAATAAGATAAAAATTTGAATTAAGCAAGTGAAGTAACTGGGATAAATACAGATTTAAGCTGATATTATAAATAGGAAGGATATAAATATGAGTCAACAAGTTAAAGTAAGTATAACAAGGAAAGATTTATATTCTAAAGATTATAATTACGTTCATACAGAAGGAGATGTTTGTAATAGTATTAAGAACATTAAAAGTGGTCTAGTAGAAGCAATGATAAAAATTATAAAAGAATTAAATTAACAAGATTAACTAAGAAAGGAATTACAGATATATTGTAATTCCTTTAATAATTCAAATTAAAACTAGGAGGATATAAAATGATGAATAACAATGTAGTAAATAGTAAAGAGATTGAGTACCTTACAGAATGGACAAAAAAGTATGAGGAATATAAAAATAGTAATACTATAGAACATGTAAAAGTAAACTTAGAAGCTAGTGGTAATAAGGTTATAATTTCTAAAGAAAAAGATGTATTAAATCCAGAGGGTAGAGTACAAATTCAATTAGATTCTTGGATACAAGGAAGATTTAATAAAATAACAAATACAATAGAGTATAAAATTAGCTTTCCTATGACTTATTTATCTGGGGAGAGTATAATCGGAACTACACATTATAATAAAGAGTGCAATAGTAAAGAACTAGAAATGGATTCAGAAATAAATGAAATTATAACAAAAGCTATGAGTTTACTTAATAAGGATGTCTTAGTAGCAGAAGATTTTTGGGGGCTAAGAGGATATGGTTATGTTATGCATTGTACCGATGAGCATGGACGTATATATTCAAAATTAGTAAATATAGAATTATATAGAAATGGATGTAGAATATATTCAGAGAACTCTAAAAAAAGTGTATTACAGAAAAGATATAATGAATTAACTGAAAATGATGAAGAAGAAATTATAAAAGAACTTAATATAGATATAAAAACATCTATGGGTGCGAGTAAGAAATCTATAGTAAATAGCTTCTGCAATAAATATATAAAGGAAGAGTACTTTATGTATAGAGGATATTCATTTGCTTATATTGAAGCCAATGTAGAATATGATTATTCTAAAATTAATACAATAGATGATGTCATCGAAATGTTAGATATAAAACCAAAATACGTAGAATGTCCACTTGATTACTATATAATGCAATTTTGCCCTAATGAAAGATTCCATTTTAAGAGCTGGGTAGAGTATTTAAAATTATTAATAAACTTTGTAGATTACTTAGAGACAATAAGTATAGATGGTGTAGATATAAGCTTTAGAGAATTTTGGTATGATACTCCTGAGTTTATTGAGATAGATAAGGAAGCCAAAGTTTTAGAAAATATCAAATTTGATAAAGAAAATTTTAGTTTTAATGGAAGTACTCACTTCTAATAAGAAGTACATTTATTACATATAAGAAAATAAGAATAAATACATTATCTCCTACTTAATTACCTTAAGTAGGAGTTTTTTAGGAGGTAAAATGTTAACCACGGGAATTAAAGAAATCAAAGAATTTTTATATAAGGATATACCAAGTATAAAAATATTTACTAAAGAACAAAAGGATTATATAGAAAAGTACAAATTCAGTATTATAAAAGATATAGATAATGATTATGAAAGAATACATTGGCTTGTAGTTATTGACAAGATTATTGACTTTGATATTGATAATTTATTAACTATTAAGGGGATTAAAGATGATATTTCAAATAAAGAAACAAAAAAGGCAATAGAATATTATATAAATGATTATATTAAAGAACTTGAAAAGAGAAGGGAAGATATAAGTAAAGTTACAAATTTGATAGTTCCTAAAGAGGTTAAATATAGCAAATTTATAAAATATCATGAAACTAAATAGTAAAGAAATAAATAAGGAGGCATATTAGATATGATAGTAGCAAAAGCAGTAGTATACGCAAGATTTTCAAGTGATAACCAAAGGGTAAGTTAGCCC